>ERZ1292644.81-Hain-H14-01um-R2-81-length-62014-cov-9_pt1 | contig 62014 bp, 94 predicted proteins | sample MGYA00564402_ERZ1292644 | MGnify/ENA primary metagenome ERZ1292644 (study PRJEB36523, sample SAMEA6512644) | groundwater metagenome | collected 2019-01-09 | study: AquaDiva: Metagenomics assemblies of 32 groundwater samples
GGGGGCCTCGACTGGTGCTGGAGCAGGCGAGTCAGATCATGGCCCGGCCAAGCCCTGAGTATCAAGCGCTGTTCGCGTCGGTGGTGACGGCCTTGGACGAAGTCGCGCTGATCGCCGAATCGCAGGCCGCCACGCTCGATAACGTGGTCGCGGCCATTGACGCACTGGATATGCAAATCCAGGCCGAGGAGGCGGCACTTCGCGATCTCTTGGAGCGCATCGCGAAGGATGAGGAAAGGCAGAGTGAGGCCATCCGAAAGGCTTTCGAAGCCGAACTCCTCCTCGTTCGGAAGGCCTTGGCCAGCGAACTAGCGAAGGTCGGGGCCGCCCAAGAGAAGGCGCGGCGTGACCTCCTGGCCGCCATCGGCACGGGCACAACCTATGAGGGCTTCATCTTGGAGCAGGAAAAGATCATCGCCGCAGCCATGGCCAAGATCGAGGCGGCCAATGCGGCCATGACGGCGATCCAGGACAGGATGAAAGCGGAACTGGAGACGATTCGGGCGGCCCAGGAGATTCGGCGGCTCCAACTGGAGACTGTCAAAACCGCGACCCAACAGTCGGCTGCGGCCGTGGGTACGGGCGGGGTGATCACGACGGGCTTCGGGGTCTCCGGCGCGATCGCCACGGGCTTGACGACGGGATTCACCATGACGGAATGGGGGGGCGTCCAGCGCTCCCTCATCAAAGCGATGGTCGATCAAAACCGATTCATGCACGTGCCGGGGTACGAGTCCGGGGTATCCTTCGTCCCGGCGGATCAGATCGCCCTGCTCCATCGTGGGGAGGCCGTGCTCAGCCGCGAGCAGAATGCCGCACGCGATGGATCCGTCACCCTCTATGTCACGATCCAAGAAGCCCGAACACCGCCGGAGACCGTGGAGGCCCTGGAACGCTGGCTCCGGAGCCAGCGCGGTCGGCGCGTGATCCAGAACGCCGCCAAGGACGCCGCCAAGGGCTGAGGCATGGCTACCCCGCGGTTCTCGTTCATCAACTACCTGGCCTGCGGGAGTGCGAGTTTTTGCTCGACGTCGCAGGATAACGTCTACACCTCCACGAATCTCGCCTCGCCGCAGCGGCCCTTTTTCCCCTACCACTCGGCCTCCTCCAGCCAAGCGAAGCGCCTCGTTATCGACCTCGGCTCCACGCATCAGACAGATTTGATTGCCGCCATTCGTGCGAACTTCACGACGATCCGTTTCAAGGGGACGAACACGAACACGTGTGCCGGCTGGGCCACGCCCGGCTACGACTCCACGAATCTCACCATGACCCGCAATCCCTACACGGGACGCTATCAAATCCTCCACGCACCGACGGCGGATTTCCCCTATCGCTTCATCGGTGTGGAAATCCCTAGCCAAGTCACGGTCAAGGAAGAGGAGACCGAAAGCACGGCCGCCGCCTATTTCCTGATCGGCGGCGTGTGGGCCGGGCCGTCGACGGGTCCCGCGTCCCATCTCCGCATTCCCGTGGGGATGAGGACGATCGAGCCGCGCGACGATGTGGGACCCAGCCATGATGGCTGGACGCAACGGCTCCGGCTCGGGAAACCGCGCATCAGGCTCGTCGCTAGCCGGCTAGTGGGCGTCACCTCAGCGAGTCCTGGCCTCAGCGACGAACTCGATACGACGCTGGCCTTGGATCAACGGATGCGGGAACGCGATCTCTTTCTCTGCGACCTGAATCTCGGCGATCCCTCGCAGGCCTGGGTCGTCCGGCGGCGCTCCGATCTTGACTGGACGCTGGCGGGTCGCACCGCCGAGGGACCACTCGAGCTTGAGGAAGTGACGGGACCCTAAATGGCCCAAATCACCAAACACGTCTTTATCTCCGCAAAAGCCGATGGGGCCGATACCGCCAGAGTTCGCCCGCTCTCGAACTGGAATGACGGCCACGTCTTCTCGGGCGGGGCGAATGGCAACCTCCTGATGCGGGACACGGGCGACGCCACCTACGGTGGCGACTGGGCCGCAGGATTGGTCTGGGACAATACCAACAAGCTCCTCCAGGTGACCGAGAACCTCGCCGGCACGGTCGCCGTGGACGTGCTCTACCTGACCAAGAACACGACGGGCACGCCGGCGAACAACATGGGCCCCGGCGTGCTCTTCCGTGGTGAGTCCAGCACGACGATCGATCAGAACATGGCCGCGATCCGTGCTCTCTGGTCGGACGTGACGCACGCCACGCGCTCGGCGTATCTGAGTCTGCTGACGGTCAACGGCGCTGGGGCTCTGACAGAGCGGGTCCGAATCTCGGCGGCCGGGGATCTCGGGGTGGGGATTGCGGCGCCCGACAGCCTGGTCCATGTGTGGACGGCCAGCGCGGGCGCGGTGACCGCCGTGTCGGGCACGGTCCTCACGGTCGAAGGGGGCGGTTCCACGTTCATTTCGATCCTGACCCCGGCCGCCAGCACGGGCGTGCTCACGTTCGGGAGTCCGACGAGCAACCGACGCGGCGAGATCGCCTACAACCACGCCACCGACACGCTGGTCCTCCGCGCACAGGGGACGACAGACCGGGTGACGATCGGCACCGGCGTGCAGGTGGGAGTGCCGACGGGCGGCGACAAGGGCGCGGGGACGCTGAACGCGGTGGCGGTCTACGACGACAACGTGCTCCTGACGGACTACCTCTGGGACCTCTACTACGATGGGGCACTCCGCCCCGAGGACCAGGTCCAGTGGAGCGGAGCACGCCTCTGGTCGCTCGCGGAAACCCGCATCTTCACTCATGCGCACCGGCATTTGCCGACGCTGCCGGGTCGAGCCGAGTGGGCGGCATCGGGCGCGCGGAGCCTCGGACAGATGGTCACCGCCCTGTGGGAGACGGTGGAGCAACAGCAGATGCACCTCTTCGCGCTGGAGGCCGAATTGGCGGCGCTATGCGGGAGGAATTGATGGCGAACAAGACGATCACGCAAGTCCCTGCGGGCTTCGCGCAGGTGGACCGGCTGACGATCGACCGGGCCGGCGCCGAGGTGACCTGCGTTGCGACGTACCATATTGCCGATGACGCCGGGAACACCATCGGCGCGAACCGCGTCCTCACGCTGACTCTCACACCGGCGCAGAAGACGGCGCTGAAGAACTTCATCACCAACGACGTGCTGCCCGCGATCAACGCGGCGGAGGGGACATGATCCCGTGCTCCCAGCCACCCCGAAGTCCTGGCGGAAGCGCCAGCGGAGGCGCCGGATGATCTTTTCGCTGTCGCTGCCCTACCGCGTCGGCAAGGCCGACCGGCGGGCCTTTGCCCGCGATGCCAGCATCACGGCCTTTCTGCTCCGGACGGCCGCCCGCACCAAGCATGAACGGATGAGCCAAAGCGACCGGCGCATCTGGGGGCGACTCCAGGATAAGCTCCTGGTGCAAGCGGGTGAGCTACCGGCCCCGCCCGCGCCCATGGTCGGGCGCTGTTTGAATTGCCGGGCGGAACTCTCGGAGCCGATCACGGACACGGACTACGTGGACACCGAGGTCGTCGAACTGGACCGCACGGAGCTGGACTGGCTCCTCCGGCTGGTAAAGGAGACGGACCTGCCGGCGGATCTCGCCGCCTGGCAGCTCACGCTCCAGGACGCCCTCGAAGTCGCGCTCGACCCGAAGCGCGCCGAGGTGGCCGAGTCCGCCTAGCCCATGGCTCCACTCACGGTTGACGCCGCCGACCGCCAACTCACGTGGGAGCCGCTCTGGCTTCTGGAACTCGGCGACATGAACGCCTTCCAGGACGACGCCTTCCAGATGGACGCTTTCCAAGATGGCCCCGCCACGATCAACTTCGCCTCCTACGACTACGATGGCGGCGCGACGTTCTACCACGGGCGCCTCCTCGACGCCCCCGTGATTACGAAGCACACGCGCGAGACCTTCTGGGGCACCGAAGAGATCAGCACCGTGCCCCTGGTACTCGCGAATGCCGACCAGGGACTTGACGACTACTTCCTGGATGACTGCCGCGGGATCTCCGTCGTCCTGAAGCGCGTTGACCGGGCGACGGGCACCACCATCACGGAGTTTACCGGCTCCGTGCAGGACGTGGCCCTCGAGGTGGGGCGCGTCAGGCTGACGGCGATCAGTACCGACCTCTCCGTGCTGGAAACCGAGATTCCGAAGCGGATCGTGACGACCACCGCCTTCTCGACCTCATCCCCTGACGTGGGGAAGACGATCCCCGTCGTGTTCGGCAACGTGCCCAAGGTGCCCTGCCTCAACGTGCTCGACGACACCACGAACAACCTCTATGACTACGTCGTCTGCGAGGACGCCGTGACCATCTCGGCCGTCTACCGGGACGGGCCGAATGACACCCTGTTCACCATCACCGCCAGCGAGTACACGGTCTTCAAGACGCTCTACCCTGGCTATACCGCCCTCCGGTTTACGACGCGCCAGACCAATTTTCAAGGCGGTCTCCATCGGCTCTACGCGGACGTGACTGGGCTCTCAGCCGAGCGGAACTTCGCTCGGGCGGCGCGCACGATCTTGGCCAATAGCAACTGGGGACTTGGCCAACGCGTGAATGTGGCATCCTTCGCCACGGCGGAAGCCGCCCTCGATGCCATCGGCGGTCTCCTCTGCGACGGCGCCCTGCTGGAGCCACGCCAGGCCCAAGACGTGCTCCGCGATCTCCTCATGATCCGAGGCATGCGACTCAGCCTGAACAGCAGCGGGGAGTGGATCATCAGCGTCGATACGCAGGCCGTGACGGCGACGCTCTCGGCCCATGATGGCACGGCGGATGGGGAGCGGAACATCATCGCCATCGGGCCACGACAGCGGCCTCGGATCGAGGATCAGGTCGCCACCTACATTCTCCGCTACCGCTGGGACCTTCTCGCGAAGACCTACCTCTTCAAACAATCCCGCGCGGTCAACCTCGGCCGCGGCCAAGATCGCACGGTCGAGCATCCCTTCATCCGCGACCATACGACGGCGGACACGGTCACGGATTATCTGGGCAAGCGCGAGCAGTACGGGAATGAGACGTGCCCGATCACGTTGACCCAGGAGGCCCGGCAGCTGGCCGAGGGCGACGTGGTGCAAGTGACCTCGGTCCCGCTCGGCTACAGCACCACGGATCTTGAAGTCGTCGAGATCAAGAAAGGCCTCGATCGGATCGAGGCGACCCTGCGCGGCTGGAACAGCGCGATCTATACCTACACGGCGGGCACGCTCCCGACCGACAACGTGGCCGGCACCTTCAGTGATTTCTCGCGCGTGGCCCCCAGCGTCGTCACCAGTCTCAGCTCGACCGCGACCGGGACAGAGACTGGGAGCGACGGGACCGTCTTCGCCACGATCACCATCCAATTCACCACGCCTACCTCGAATTATGACCATGCCGTCGTGTACTGGCGAAAGAACGGGACCACGCCCTGGTCGGGCGGGGTGGCGGTGAGCGGCACGGGGACGCTGACCTACACGATCACGCGCTTGGTGCCGAACCAATCCTACGATATCACCGTCGAAGCGGTCAACATGTTTGCGCTGTCGTCGAGCGGGAATCCGGTGCTGCTGGCGACCGTGGCGGCTCAGGATACGACCGCCCCCGACGCGGCGAGCGCGATCGCCGTTCGCCAGAGCGGGGCGAAGGTCGTCGAGGTGGAGATCACGGCGACGTTCCCGTCGGACTATGACCATGTCGAGTGGTACCGGCATACCGCCGATGCCAGCGGGTCGGCCACGGTCATCGGCGTCTCGAAAAACAAGCGGTTCCACGATGAGAATGTCGTCTACGGCACCACCTACTACTACTGGGCCAAGGTCGTGGACACCACCGGCAACAAGTCCGCGTTCTCCCCATCGAGTGGGCACTCGATTACGGTCGAGGAGATCACGACGACAGATATTGATCCAGATTGGCCGACAATACGACTCGAGTCTAACACGGCACAGTCAATCGAGCATAACGTGGACACGGTGCAACAGTGGACAACGCGCATCTGGGGTCAGGCTGGCATGTGGTCCAGCGGTGACCACACCATCCTGACACCTCGGCCTGGAGTCTATGTCGTCCTTGCGAATGTCTATTGGATTGGATCAACAGCACCAGGAGCCGGAGCAGGTTATAGGTATGGAGCGATTGACTACCTTGCTGGTCCAGGCACCCCAGTAGCCCACGATCTCAGACACCTGATCACATCAACGCATGACTGTCGACTGGCAATTGGCGGCCAGTGGATTTCCACCTCTACGAGTGAGAAATTCCGACTTCGGCTCTATCAAAATAGTGGAACATGCCGCGATTCTGGCGCTAGTCTTGCTGTACCACATATGTCTGCAACCTGGGTCGGCCCTTCTACGGCGACATGACCATCATGCTTCTACCGCTGAAGCGCGGGGGGCAATGCCCAACCGTTGAAGCCCGGCCAGTGGTGAACCGGCTCCGGCAACCCCGGCGGCACGAAGGCGTCTGGAAGCACCCAGCAGGAGAGTTGCGGGCAGACGGCGATCGAGGCGTCTGGCGTGGCTTGGCCCGTCCACCCGTCGCGGTCGAAGCTGGAGGAGAGCAGCCAGACATAACTCCGACTCGTCGGCGAGAACAGGCCGGGATCACTGATGCCGTCTCCATCGATGTCTACCGTGACCGGGCGGGCATTCGGGTCGGACGCCGAGAACGACAGGACGCCCAAGCGGTCGCCGATGGCGACGTACCACTGGCCGTCGAGATAGACACCGTAGTCCACGCGCCCGTCTCCGTCGAAGTCGCCGAGAACCTCCTGAGCGTGGGGGGTCACCAGGCTCGCCTGCGCCTGTACGGAGGGCACCGGACCCAGCAGTCCCACCGCCAGCACTACCAGCACCAGGCTTCGGAGCGTTCTCATCGTCGTCTCCTTTCGTCGCGCCCGCGCGGCCTTCCGGTTCCGCGCGAGCTGCTTCGGGCTCATCTTGGCGCCCCCCTTGGCCCCGCGACAAGCGGGGCAGAAGCGGAGCACCACCAGCCGGCAATGATGGATCGGGCAGGTCGCCATCACCTCATTCTTAGCACAGCTAAGGCTGCCTCGGCAAGGGGGTGGGGCCGGTGACCCCCTTCACCCGCGCCGTCGCCTTCGTCCTCCGCTGGGAAGGCGAATGGAGCGACGATCCCGCCGACGCTGGGGGCCGTACCCGCTGGGGCATTTCCTCGCGGAGCCATCCCGGGATCGACCTCGACTCCCTCACGCGCGAGCAGGCGCAGGAACTCTACGAGGTCAAGTACTGGCGGCTGGCGCACTGCGAGCAGATGCCCTGGCCGCTGGCCTTGGCGCTGTTTGATGGAGCCGTGCAGCACGGCGTGATTCCCGCCGTCCGCTTTTTGCAACACGCTCTCCACGTTCGGGTCGACGGCGTGCCCGGACCGGAAACGATCGAGGCGGCCCAGCAAGCGCCGGCTGGCGACGTCCTGACGAGCTACCTGGCCAGGCGCGCGTGCCTGTACGCCACGCTGGCCGAGGAATTCCGGTACGGGTGGTTCCGAAGATTGTTTGCCCTCCAGCGGGAGGCACTGCAACCATGACCCAGCCGATCCGGCTCACCTTCACCGTGCGCCCCGGGCTCCTGACGCTGCTCCACGCCGACGCCCGACGACGCCAGCTCAGCGTGGACGCGTTGCTCAACCAAGTGCTCGACCTCTACTACCGCGACCTCCTGGCCCGCACCTCGGGCTTGCAGCATGAGCCCGAGCCGCCGCGGCCGGCGGATCGTAGTCTGACGATCGTCACCGAGCCGCCGGCATGACGCCCCTCCCCTGGCTCACCGGCCAGGTCGTCCGTTCGCCCTCGGGGCTGCTGGTGAAGGAGGCGACCGCCCGGCTCCGGGAGACCCGGCGCCGCTGGTGGGCGGCAGTGCCGTGGTGGCTGCGGATCACGCTGGCGGCACTCCTGCTGCCGTGGCTGGTGGTCGCGGCGCTCGCCTACCTGGAGTTCGTGTGGGTGACGGCCGAGTGGCTGCACAACTCCCGGGTCTTCAACTTCTTGATGCCGAAGGTGTGAAAGGAGACCGACCCATGGCAAGGGGAACCCTGAAGATCATCGCGCTCCTACTCCTTACGATGCTGGCAGGAGCCGCCTGCGAGCGAACCACGCACACCACGACAACCAACATTTCGATCAACGTCGATGGCGTGCGGTGCTTCTTCATCATCCTCCCGGACGGAGGGAAGGTGGAAGCCTCCAACGTCCGCGACAACGGGAACGGCACGTACAACATCGGGAACAGGACGTACAACATCGACCAGAACTGCGAGGCGTCGCCGGTAACCACGACCAACCCGCGGCCGGGGGGCTGACCGACATGATTCTGAAGGCCGCCGCGACGGCCCTGATCGCCTCGTGGATCGCTGGCATCGCGCTGCTCTTCGCCCTGGGGCGGACCGAGATCCCCCGCACGCCCGTGCCGGTGATCGGGACGGAGATGTCACTCCATCAGTCGTTCGCTCGGCTCGATCGGGCGTTGGACAACCTGCTGGATACGGTGCAACGAGCCGTTGCAGATCGCGCAACAACTCAGCCCTCACGATTGTACCTGGGACCGGCTTGCGGGGCCTCTCGCACCCCAACCGGCTGGCAACCCTTCGGTCCGTGTTGGACCTGGCCGGCGCGCTCGGCCTCGCCCGACGAGCAGATCGTGGGGCAGACGCGGTGACGGCCGAGCGTCTCCGACGAAGGAGCACCGACATGAACGGACCCAACGGTCGCGCGATGCCCGGCTGGGTCCGGTCGGTCGCCTACCTCGTCGGGATGCTCGGCTTCCCCGTCGTCGTGGCGGGCTACCTCCTGGCGCAGTCCGGCGGCTTGATCGCCTCCCCCATCACGGAGACCCGTGACGCGACGGCCGAGGTCCGCTCGCTGCTGGTGACACATCTGGAGCACGAGCAGCAGCGGACCCGGCTCCTCCGAGCGATCTGCCGGCACACGGCGAAAACGGCGACGGATCTCGAGGACTGCGATCCGCGAGAGCCCTGGCGAACGAGGAGGGACACCCCATGATGCGGATCGGCCTCTTGTTGGTCATCCTCTTCCTCACCGGCTGCGCGGGCTGGGAACGCGCGACCATCAGCCTCCCCCGCGACGAGATCCTCTTGACCTACGCGGACGCGCGCGCGGAGATCCGGATCGCCTCCTACCTCATCGAAGCCGGCTGCCAGGCGAAGACGATCCCCGAGGCGACGTGTACAGCGGCCGCGCGGGCCCGCGACCAGCTCGTCGCTCTCGACCTCCGGCTCCGAGCGGCGCTGCTTGACCGCAAGGCGAGCCTCCAGCCCGCGGATCTTCAGGGGCTGCTCTCCCTCGCCGGTCAGTTGTCGCGACTGGCGGGGCTGCCGCGATGAAACCCGTCATGCAAGCGAATCTCGGCGACCCGGCGAACGGGGGGATGGGCGGGACGTGCCTCCGGGCTGCCCTCGCCTCGCTTCTCGACCTGGACGAGGCGGACGTTCCCGACTTCGCCAACGAGCCCGGAGACGATTGGTTCACGCACTGCCAAGAGTGGGTCCATGACCACACGGGCTACTGGCTGACGTACATCCCGATCAAGCCGTCGCACGCAGTTCCCCTCGACGCCTTGCCCTATGAGCCGCCGGGCTGGTCGTTGCTCTCCGGATTCTCGCCACGTGAGACGAAGCACGTGGTCGTCTGCCGCGACGGCAAGATCGTCCACGACCCACACCCGAGCGGGGACGGCTTGGCCAAAGCTCTCGGCTGGTGGCTCTTCCTGCCAGACGCAGCGACGTTCGAGCGAGCCGTCAGCCCGGGGGCGCCCCAGTGAAACTCGCCCTCGGCGGCGCCATCCTCCTCCTCATGCTCCTGATCTCGCTGCCGATTCTCTGGGCGGACGACGGGGACTGCTGGACCGTGCCGCTCCGCCAGGTGGTGCGCGTGCTCGACGGCGATACCCTCCAGGCCCAGCTCGGCATCTGGCTCAACCTCACGGCGACGGAGACAATCCGGGTGCTCGGCGTGGACACCCCGGAACGTCATGGCGGGACCAAGGAGGCGGGGGATGCGGCCCGCGCCTTCACAGCCGCCTGGTTGGCGCGGGCATCGGATCTTACGGTCACGGCCTGTCGCCGCGACTCGTTCGGCCGGCTGCTGGGCATGGTGGACGGCCCGGAGGGCTCCCTAGGGGCAGCCCTGCTCCGGGAGGGGCACGGCGTCGCGTATGAGCGTGGACGGGGACGGTGACATGCCTGATCCCGTCCTCCTGATCCAAGGCACGCACGGCTATCGCGGCTCGACGCAGGATGCCGGCGCCTGGTGGTGGCCTGGAGATGGTCTCTATCTCCCGAGTCGCTGGGTGGAGGCCGCCCGCGCGCACGGGCTGACGATCCTCAGCCGACCCGGGGCGCCCTTCGTCTGGGCGACGGAGGCGACTGGCTGGTGGCCCGGCCGGAAGTGGGCCGCGTGGAAAGCGGCGGCCGAGGCCGCGCGGGACTACTGCCTGGCGGCTGGCGCCACGCGGGTCCAGGTGGTGGCGCACAGTCATGGCGGTCAGGTCGCAGCGTATCTCGCCGCGATGCACGGCCGCGGCGGCGCGCTCACGGTCTCCGAGCTGGTCACCCTCGGCACCCCGGTGCGTGGCGACATGGAGGGCATCTACCAGCGGGCCCGGGCTGGCGTCCGGTGGTGGGACGCCGTGCACGGTGGACCGGGCGACTGGTGGCAGCTCGCGGGGGAGGCGTTCGACGGGCATCTTGGCTGGCGACGGGCGCAGCGATGGGCGACGCGGAACGAGGCCCTGCCGGTCGGGCACGGGGAACTGATGACCGTCGCGACCTGGGATCGCCACGACCTCTGGCGGTTCCTCCGCTGAACTAGTCGGCGCCCGCCAGGTCCACCGCGGGGGGGGTCCCGTGGGGGCGGTACCGGCGGGCGAATAGGAAGACACCGGTCCCCTCGTAACTCGCGGCCTAGCAGGCGCGTAGGCGCGCTGGCGAGCTAATTAGAAGCCTACCGCCCGACCGTACAGAGCAGCCCGACCCCCTGGAGCCAGGAGCAGACGGTCACCCGCGTCGTCCCGTCGGGCCGGCTGCGCAGGATGAGCATCTGGCCGGGCCGGGGCTCGAGCGGCGGCGGGGAGATCACGATCACCTCGGTGCGGGGCTTCGGGGTGGGCACGGAGCCGTAGCTGGGCGGTTGGGCGAGGGCAACCGTGGGCAGGAGGAGCAGGGCGAAGCCGAGCGTTCGCATCATCAGTCTCCTTTTCAGGCCCCGGAGCCGGCGACCGTTGAGGGCGCGGAGGGGCTTGCGGGGAACGGCGGAGGGCGGCAGCGGAAGCGGCGCCGCAGTCAGTTCCTTCCGCACCTGCTCCTGGAGTGCCGCACCCTGCAAGTAGTGGGTCACGAGGAGAAGCACCAGCTCAGCCGGGCAACGTGGCGACCAAGTCGTGTCCCGACCACACCTCGAGCGCACGAAGCGGACGCCGCCACCCTTCTCCCCAAGCGGCGACGAGCGAGAACATCAACGATGAAGCGTGCAACGTGTTGCGCGAGGGACGTTAGCACCGACGTGGGCTCGGCGTCAACGGGTGGGGGCTCATGCAGCGCGGCGCCTGATTGACAGAAGAGGACGCCATGCAGGGCACGTGGCGAAACGGCCCGTGATGACGCGGGGTTGCGGCGACTTGACAGAAGACCTCTTTCTTTTCACGGACTTACGCGCGCTCTTTACCGGTCGTCGGCTCTCCGCCGGTAGGGGATGAGGGGTTCGCGAGCCCCGATCGGTTGGGTAGTGTCCTAATTTGCCTGCCTGAGCGGTCAGGCTTGGCACGCGACGTGCTAGAAATCGCGTCCGGTGTGCTATAGATGGAGTGGTGGTGCGGGGGACCGGACTCGAACCGGCAACTTGAGGATGGATAGCCCCACGGTTGACCGTTGAGCCTACCCCCGCACCAGCCACAAGCCTAACCCAATCACCAAGCAAAAGTCAATCCCGCTCGGGCAATCCCCGAATCACCCATGGCCCTGCCGTATCACAACGCGGCGCGTCACAATCGCCAGTCTCAATCTGCTTGACTTGATCGGTTCCTCGGTCTATGTTTGGCTCGACACTTGGAAAGGGGGTCCAACCGATGAAGGATGCCCAGGCGATCCGGCAGGCCATTGACACGGCCGAGGAGGAACTGGTCTCCATCAAGGCTCGTCTGGAAGAGATGAAGCCCCTGATGCAACGCCAAGAGAAGCTGGAAGCCTTCCTGCTCCATGCCAGGGCGCTTCTCCCGGTGGAGTCTTCCCCTGGTGAGAGGCATGCTGCGGGTACTGAAGTGAAGACCGAAGCAGAGGCTCGTCGGGTCGACGGGAAGGCGGTCTGGAACTGGGCAGAACAGGTTTTGACGCAGGCTCGCCATCCCATGCGGGTTATAGACATCACGAACGAGATCATTCGCAGCGGGCGACAGCTCAGCGACAAGTGGGGGACTGAAGTCGTCAGGGCGGCCATGGGGCGAATGCCCGATGTGTTCGAGCGCGTAGCTCCTGGGCTTTACGCGCTGAAGAGCTGGCCGCAGCAAATGAAGGCGGTACGTCGTGTGTAGAGACGAAAAGGCCGCGCCTTTCGGCGCGGCCCCTCGGTTTGGTGGAGGCGTGGCAGAGCGGCTGATTGCGACGGTCCTTAAAACCGTACCCGTGCTTACCCACGGGCGCAGGTTCGAATCCTGCCGCCTCCACCAAAACAACACGTCGAGTGCAGCAGTGCCCGGCTAAGCTCTCCTCAAGTACGCGCCCATCCTAGCACGGCCGCCACCACCAGCCAAGGCTAAGGGGAGGGGGTGGGAGGCGGCATGGACGGTTTCTTTCCACCCCCAGCCTTAGCCTTCCGCCACTTCGCTTCGGCACCCTTGCGACCGATGGCGGACAGCTGCTCGGTGGTCAGGTTCTCGGCTCGGCGTTTCCCCCCGATTCGCCCGCCCTTTCGGCCGAGGGCCACGGCATGCGGATTCTTGCCCACGGCGTGAGTATGCCTGACCGCTCAGCCAGTGTCAAGAAGATTCTGCTTGACAATACCTAAGCGCTTAGGCACAATGGAGGCATGGAAAAGAAGAACCCCCGAGCCGTTGGAAGCGACTCGGGGGTGGCGTCCACTCCCAACAGCCCGAAGGCCGCTAGGTGCGGTTGGTCGCCACGCCTAGTCTATGACCTTCCGGGCAGAAACGGAAGGCCCGTCGTGTACGTGCTCAAGGCCGAGAAGAAGCTGGCGGTCATCTCCTGCTTGGTCGAAGGAAACAGCATCCGCAGCACCGAGCGCCTGACCGGCGTCCACCGCGATACCATCATGCGGCTGCTCGTTCGGACCGGCGAGCGGTGTCAGACGATCCTCGCGGAGACGATGCGGAATCTGCGCTGCCGCAGCTTGCAAGTGGACGAGCTGTGGACCTACGTCCAGAAGAAGCAGGCGCGGCTCTCGTTCGAGGATCGGCTCCGACTCGACGTGGGCGATCAGTACGCCTTCGTCGCCATCGACGCCGAGACGAAGCTGATCCCGCACTTCGACGTGGGCAAGCGGAACATGGTCACGGCCTACCGCTTCATGGACGCGCTCAAGGCCCGGCTCGCCGAGTCGTTCCGATTCCAGTTGACGACGGACGGGTTCGTCCCCTACATTGGTGCCGTGGAGCACGCCTGGGGGGCCGACGCTCCCGACTTCGGGCAGCTCGTCAAGCTCTACGGAGCTTCACTCCCCGGTCCCGCTCGATACTCGCCGCCGAAGATTCTGGAGGCGGTCCCAACCGTCGTCCACGGCGCCCCCGACCCGGCCCTGATCTCCACCAGCTTCATCGAGCGCCAGAATCTCACCGTGCGGATGGCCTGCCGGAGGTTCACGCGGCTGACCAACGGCTTCAGCAAGAAGCTGGAGAACCTCAAGGCGGCGCTCGCGGTTCACTTCGCGTGGTATAACTTGGTGCGGATTCACCGGAGCCTGCGGATCACGCCAGCGATGGCGGCTGGGGTGACGGATCGAGTGTGGGCCCTAGACGAGCTACTCTGATGCTCGGCAAGCCCGCCCTCTCGACTCGGACCGGACTGCTCTTCCAAGCAGACTGCATGGATCTTTTCGCGGCCCTGAAAGACAAGTCCATCTCCTGCATCTTCGCGGACCCCCCGTTCAATTTGGGGAAGGACTACGGGAACGGCACCGAAAAGGACGACCTGGCGCATCCGGACTACCTAAAGTGGGCCTTCGCGTGGGTGGAGGAGTGCGTCCGCCTGGTCAAGCCGGGCGGCGCCATCTTCATCTACATCCTGCCGCAGTGGGGCTACCGCCTGGCCTCGCACCTCGAAGACTGTGGGATGCTCTTCCGTCACTGGATCGCGCTGTCCATGAAGGGCACGTTTCCGCGAGGGCGGAAGCTGTATCCAGCGCATTATGCCCTGCTCTACTTCACCAAGGGTCAGCCTGCCACGTTCAACCGTGTCCGGCTGCCCATCCCGGCATGTCGCCATTGCGGGAAGGACATCAAGGACTACGGCGGACACCGGAAGTATCTGAACCCGCTCGGGCTCAACCTCACCGATTTTTGGGACGACACGGCCCCAGCCCGTCACCGGAAGTTCAAGACCCGCTGGCACGTCAACGAACTAAAACCGATGATTGCCAACCGGTGTTTTCAGATTGCCACCAACCCCGGCGAGATCATCCTCGATCCCTTCGGCGGGGGCGGGTCGAGCTACGAAGCGGCCCAGGCGCTCAAACGCTACTGGATCGGCTCGGAGATCACCGACTGCGCGCCAATCATTCAGCGGCTCAAGGAGCGATTCCCCCTCAAGGCTGCGGCGCCGGCCAAGAAGCTGTCGTCGATCTTCCGCTAGGCTTCGGTGCCGAAGCTCACCGACGAGGTTCCGTTCGGCGGTGCCCTGGAGAAAGTCGCCCGTCTCGGGCTCACGTCGCTCTACCGTGAACTCAAGACGATCCTTCAAGGATTCCCGCTGCGCGTGAAAGAGAAGAAGAACGCGAACGGCGGGATGGCCGTTCGGGTGATGCTCGACGCCCAATTTGAGGCCCGGCATGAGACGGGATGGGTGAAGCGGCAGACCGGAGCGGTAGACTGGACGAAGTGCCGGGTGGTCAACGGGACGCGGATCTGCCTTGGCGTCGAGATCCAGGTTTCAGCTCGGAGTGATCTTATCATCATGGATATCATTCATCTCAGACGGGCTCTGACCAGCGGGGACATTGACGTGGGCATTCTAGTCGTGCCGAGCGACAAGCTGGGACCGTTCCTGACCGATCGTGGTCCCAAGCTCGCTGACGCGAAGCGGCTAATCCGAGAGGCGCGGGTCGAGGATCTGCCGATTGTCCTGTTGGGCCTTGAACACGACGGGCCTGGGCCGGCCTTGGCCAAACAGGCAAAGAAGCCCTCCGGCCAGTACCCCACGACTCCTGAGTGAAATTAGGACACTACCATCGGTTGAGGAGGCTTGCGCAGCCGATCCCCCGTTGACCCGGCGGGGGCGAAACCCGGCTCGCCGGGCGAGCCGCTCCACGTTCGAGCTGGATCGCCTTTGGCGAGCATCTCCTGTCTGGTGGCGTCGAGGAGTCCTTGGAGTTTCCCTAAGTCCTCACCGGCCAGTTCGGCTAGGCTGACCTCCTGCGCGGGATCTGGCAGCCCGCCCTTGCGCCAGTTCAGCACGGTGTTCTCATGGAGGCTGAGCTTCTCCGCGATCAGCTTGTAGCTGCCGATCCGCTCCCGTAGGTTTTCCAGCCAGTCGTACCAGCGTTCCGCTGCGGCGTCGGGCATCACCACACCTCCTAGCGTTCCCATGGTGGTCCCTACGGTGGCATTTCCTGGCCTTGTTGTCAAGGGGCGGGCTCCCGAAAATTGAGGCTTGACAACGCCCACAGTGGTCACTATGATGATGCCCGTGGCACAGGGTACCTTCCGACTGCCGATCTTCCGTTGTCAGCGCTGCGGGCATCGGTGGCATCCGCGGAAGAACGAGCGACCCGAGCGGTGCGGTAGCTGCAAGACCCCCTACTGGAATCGGCCGCGCGTTGCCGCCAAGACCAAGAACGGCCGGGGGGTGGCGTGACTCTGCTCGCCCTCTGCCTCGGCGTGCTCGCGCTCAGCTCCTGTTCCGCGCGCTGGACCCGGCTCGACAGCCCGCCGGGCGTGGCGGCGTACAAGGTGGAGATCCGCTGGGGAACGGAGGCACTGCCATGAGAAGCGCGACCACGACCGCTGACCCCGCCCGCCTTCCGAACGATCCCGGCACGAGCATGACCTATGCCGCGGATGAGATCGTCGCCGAGTGGCGGCGCGCCTGGGTGCTGCGCCAGCTTGGCAACCGGGTGAAGATTCTGGACCCCTTGACCAACCCGCTGATCCTGGCACGGGTCGGACATTCGCGCCAATCCATCGTGGCGCAGGCCGATCTGCTGCGGAAAGCGCGAAAGGGCGACGACCGGGCGCGGCGGGTCCTACGGGAACGATTTGCCTGCACCGTCTGGCAGCGACAGGATCTCCCCCAGCAGACGCCAGGGCGGCGACGGAGGACGACGACACCATGAACAACCTGACCCCTGACGAACGCCAACAGGCCGCCGCCCTCGCGATGGGGATCGCGGCCATGCTGCGCCCGATCGTGAAGGCGCCGCTCCGGCAGGAGGCGATCCGGCGGGCGGTGTGGCTATCGGGAGATGAGGCCATCCTCGCCCCCGAGCCCCGGCTAGCGGAGAACGGGGACCGGGAGGCGGAGCGCGTCGGGCTGATGGAGCGACTTCCGTTGGAGCGCCCGTGACCCGCGAACTCGCCATACCAAGGCAATTCTCGCAGGTCGCTATTGGCCCGAGGTAACTGCCACCGTGTTCGGAGGGTAACTGAGTGTGCATGGCGGCGGCGTGGCGAGATGACACGCAGCCTAGCGAGGTCGGCGCAAGCCGAGCGATGGAGAGTGAGCGCAGGCTTCTGGAGCCAAGTTACCGGAGTACCGGACACCCTGGAGTTTTGGGGATGACGGCAAAGGGTCCAGGCTGGCGATCCGCCGAAGATAGGGCTCCTGAGACGGCGGTGACTGAATCCGAAAAATTGCCAGCGAAAGCGCCACAAGCCGGGGCAGGACCGGCCCGCCATGCACGTTTCTTTCTCTGGGGAGACCTGACGCTGTTGCCGGGGCACTGACCAACCCGCCCGTGACGGGCCTGCCGCCGGCCCCGGGCCCCTTCCAGGGGTTTCCCCACGGCGGCAGGAGATCACGGAGAGAGAGGGGACAACATGGCGTGGAAACAGATCGGCGGCGGCGGACAAATCATCAAGTGGGATCACGAAGGGCAAGCCGTCGAAGGCGTGTGGGTGGGCACGCGAGATGGCAAATTCGGCCTTCTGGGAGACGTCAAGCAAGCGGACGGGAAGACCGTCAGCGTCTCCATGGGCGCCGTGCTGACGGATCGACTCGCGGGTGTGGAGGAAGGCGAGACGATTCGGATCGTCTACATGGGGCAGGGCAAGACGAAAACCGGAGGAAAGCTGAATCTCTTCGACGTGTTCGTCGATCAAGCCGAGGAGGATCCCGCATGAAGCGCGAGATCCGCGATGTTGGCAACGGGGTGCTGCAGGTCACGGCCTACGACGAACGCTGGTATGCCCGCCCGGCGCCCGATCCCATCACGGGTCTGCCGGGCTACGAGTTCGTGCCGAGCGTCACGTGGATCGCCGGCCACTATCCGAAGGGCGTGGGCTTCTACAAGTGGCTGGCGATGAAGGGCTGGGATGAGGCCGTGGCGATCCGGGAGGCCGCCGCCGACAAGGGATCGGTCGTCCACCAGGCCTGCGCGGACCTTGTCGACGGCAAGACGGTGGCGCTGACGAGCGAGTACCTCGACCCGAGCGCTGGCACCCCGCGCGTGCTGGCGCTTGAGGAGTACGAGGCGCTCCTGAGCTTCCGCGACTGGTGGGCCGCGGCCCGCCCGACCACGATCCTTCGGGACGAAGTGGTCTGGGGTGATGGCTACGCCGGGACGCTGGACTGGCTCGGCACGCTCGGTGACCCGCCGGGCCTCTGGCTGATCGACTTCAAGACCTCGAGCCAGGTCTGGCCCGAGCACGAGCTCCAGGTCTCGGCCTACAAGGCCGCCCTGCTGGACGCGCCGCCGGCCAACCTGTCGGGCAAGTTTCTGCAGGAGGGCATCCCGTTCGTGCGCCTCGGCATTCTCCAGCTCGGCTATCGGCTCAACAAGCGGAGGTGGAAGCTGACGGAGGTGCCCGATCAGTACGACCTCTTCCTCTCGGCCCGGAAGATCTGGGAGAAGGAGACGGCAGGGCAGACACCCGCGAAGGCCGAGTATCCGCTGGAGCTGACGCTGGCCCATGGGCCGATCCCAGAGCCGACCACGAAGCTCAAGCGGATACGCGCCAAGGCAGAAGTGGTGAGCCTCGACGCCCTCGGGAAAGGAGATGCGGCATGACCATCCCCGAGAAGGAAGAGATCCTGCGCTACTGCGCGAAGATCGAGCCCGCCCTGACGCCGGGCACCCCGCCGCACGCGGCCCTCGTCCTGCTGCGGGACCTCGTCGGCGAGGTTCACACGGCAGCCTCGCATGCCCCGCGCCGGGGGCGGAAGCCGAAGGCGGCGCAGGCAGACGGAGGGCCGCAGCCATGAGCGCGAACCTGCACATCGGCGTGCATCTCTACGGTCCCGTTCGGGAGCACGACGTTAACGTGCTGAGGACAGAGGCCGGGCCCTTCGTCAGCCTCGACGTGCCGATCTCGGGGGGCTGCTCGCTGGTCCTCCACGCCAGCGACCCAGCGGATCTGCGTGCGCTCGCGGCGGGCTGCGAACGGGCGGCCGCGGCCTTGGCCGAGATCCTGCGCGCCGAGCTGGCCCAGGAGCCGGTGACGGCGGCGGCGGGCGGGGAGGGGACGGCGTGATGTTGCCCTGCCAAGGCTGCGCCTATCGCGAATCGATTCCAGGCGACGCGCATATCCGATGTGTCTATAAGTGGGACCCTGCCGAACTCCGTGCGGCTATTCCGTTGCCAACCCCGCACGTGCGGCGGTGGTTTCTCTTCCCGTTCAACTACGATCCGACATGGGGGCCTGACGCCTGTCCCGCTCGCAGCGAGACGCGCGACGCCAGCCGCACGACGCCCAGTAACCCGCTGGGCGATCTGATCTCGTTGCTAGGGGAACATCGGCTATGACTCCCGGGATTCTCGGCGTCAACGTCCGTTCCTATCCTACCGAGTGCAAAACCTGGGACGGGTGCTACACCAGCGTAGCAGTGGTGCTGGTCGCCGGCACCAACGACGACTATGCCGCCTATGCCGGGTGTGGCACCCCCGAGTGGGTCGCCCGGCATGGCGACAAGGTCACTTTCGACGAGGCGTGCATCCACTTCCCAGGCGGGCAACTGGATCGTGAACGTTACCGAGACTGAGATGCGGAAACCCCGCTGCCCCCTCTGCCACCGCCAGCGCCCGGCGGCGCCCTGTCCGAGCTGCGGGCAGGACCAAGGCGACGAGGTCGAGCGGCGCCACCGGGCAGCGAAGCGGATGCGGTCGGCTATTCGGGCGTTTTGGGCGCAGGACACGGAATCGCTGATGCTAGTGGAGACCTTCGAACAGGCCGCGACGGGTCAAGGGCTTGAAGACTTCCCAGCCGCACTAAAGGGTGCCATGCAAGAAGCTATCGCCTCATGGGGCGTTCCTTCGGTCCCAGGATGAGCCCAACCGCCCGTTCCTTGGTCGAACTGAGGCGGCGTGGGTACACGGCCTCCGTCGTCGAGCAGACCATCCGCGCCCGCCGACCGGGTGGCCGGCCCCTCGTCTTCAAGCGCGACTGCTTCGGCGGGGACATCCTCGCGGTGAAGGCGGACGAGCTGGGCGCGCTGCTCGTGCAGGCGTGCCGGACGAGCGACCAGGCGGATCGGCTGGCCAAGCTCCGGCAGACGGCGGCGGCTGGGATCTGGCTGGCGGCGGGAAACCGGCTGGTGGTGTGGGGGTGGGCCTTGCGAGGGCCCAGGGGAGCGCGGAAGACATGGTCTTTGTCTGAAACACAGGTTAGGGCTGAATGATGCCTTGGCCACGTCGTCCCCTCGCCGAGAGATTGTGGGAACGGGTGGATGTATCGGGCATGGCCTGCTGGCCTTGGATGGGGGCCACGCACAGGAATGGATACGGAGTCATCTCAGACTCATCGGGTCGCCAACTTCTGACCCATCGGGTCGCGTGGAATCTTACAACCGGGCAAACCTTAACGCCGCAAGATATGGTGCTGCATTCTTGCGATAACCCGAGGTGCTGTCGGCCCGATCATCTTCGAAAGGGCACGCATGCCGAGAACATGGCGGATCGCCAAGCGCGGGGTCGTCAGCTCAGATGGGGACGCCATCACCAGGCCAAACTGACGGCATCCGACGTGCGAACGATTCGGACCAGAGTCGCTCAAGGGGAAAGACAGGTTGCCATCGCCAGAGCACTCGGACTCAGTCGATCGGCAATCAACCATATCGTTCGTGAGAGGACCTGGCGACTGCTGAGCGAGACGGTGGTCAACCACCTCGACATCCTGCTGGCATGACCCTCGCCGACGCCTTGGCCGCGATCCGCGAGCACCAGCGGGCGATCAGGCAGCTCCGGCTGCTGGCGGGGCGGTGCAGTGCCTGCGAGAGGCCGCGCGGGGAGTCACTATCGAAGCGCCTCTGTATCAGATGCCTCCAGCAAAGGCGCCTGTATTCGCGGCGCATGAAGAACTACACGCCATGGCGGCGAGGTGGCCCCGGTCGCCCCCCGCTCGGCCACAACCCGAGTGCCTCCAAGGTGCCAGAGTGAAGCGCGCCCCCCTCGCCCGCCGCACCCGATCGCACCGGAACGCCTACGCGCCCGACGACTACGCCCAATTCCGCGCCCGGCTCTGCGCCGCCTGGGGCTGGCGCTGCGGCTGCTGCGGCAAGGCCCGGCCGCTCCAGGTCGATCCCGTGATCCGGCGCTCGCAGCTCGGGCCCGATGAGGGCAACTGCTGGCCCCTTTGCTGGGAGTGCCATGCCCGACGGGATTGGCCGTTTGAGCGCGGGCGCTTGCTGGTTGAGAACCTCGAGCACGGGCGGAAGCGGTGGGCTATCGTGACCAAGGCGGACAAGTGGGCGCCCGATCCGCCCAAGGTGGCGTGGACCGAGGTGGGGCCGACCGAACCCGAGCCGGGGGCAGCGTGAGTCGATACCGCCGAGTGCTGACGCGCATCTGGGAAGACGACAAGTTTCCGACGATGCCCTGTGAGGCGCGACTGCTCTTCCTCTATCATCTGACCTCGCCGCGCTCGACACCATTTCTCCTGTACGTCGAAGGGTTTGGCGCCATCGGCGATGCCTTGCGGTTGCCTTCGACACGGCTCCGAGCCGCCGCCGCACGGCTCCGCGAGCACGAGATGGTCTGGTACGGCGATGACGACTCCAATCTCATCTTCCTGCCCAACGCCATGCGGATTCCCGAGAACGGACCCGAGAGCCGGAACGCCGTGACCTCGTGGTGGCGCCTCCTCCGTGACCTGCCGAGAACACCCTTTTTCAGCCGATGCCTTGGGCGATGGGCACGCTATGCCTCTCAGGATGTCATCACGCATCCCTTGACCAAAGCCTTCTTGGAAGGCATCGACTTTGGCTTGGCGATACAGGAGCAGGAGCAGGAGAGATCCTCAGAAGGATCTCCTCAGGAGCAGGAGCAGGAGCAGGAAAAAGGGAAGGCATCTGAGATGCCTTCCTGGCCTTCCCCCGAGCGGCTCGTCGCGCTCTACAACGAGCTGGCAGCCGACGAATGCCCTGCCGTGGAGAAGCTCACCCCCGCCCGACGGAAGAAAGCCCTGGCGTATCTCAAGTCGTTCCCCGAGGAGTCCTTCTGGCGCGAGGCGTTCGCGGCCTCCCGGCAGAGTCGGCTCCTCCGTGGGCTGAACAACCGGCCGGGCAGCGGGCATGAGCACTTCGTGGCGACGTTCGACTGGTACTTAAGCGTGGGGAAAGATGGTGCCGAGAACGTTGCCAAAACCTATGAGGGGAAGTACCGTGGCTAGAACTCGTCGCGACGCGCCCGAGGCGCCTGACCCCACCGTCCATTCCGGCAACTACCGCGAGATCGGCCCGCGCCGCTGCTCAGTCCACGGCGTCAGCGTGACGACCGACGGCGAGGCGCCCGGGTGGTGTACGCCGGGAGCCGGCTTTCCGGTGGCCTACACGGTCCCGGCCATCGTCACCTGGCCGGGTGGTCAGGACCAGCGCGTGCTGCTCGCCCGCCGGACCGACTGCTCCTTCGCCTGCCCGATCTGCCGAGAGCCGCTGACCTGGGATGGCGGGTGTGATGAGTGCCACGGCTCGAAGACACCGAGCGATCGGACCACGTGGACGTTCCCCGGAGACCGCTACGGGGACTATGAGGAGACCGAGGACGGCCAGATGCTGGCGGGTGACGGGCACCACCGCTTCGCCGAACGCGGGCCGCGTCCGGTGGCGACGGAGGCGGAGGCGCTCGCCGCGTTCGCGGCGATCAAGCAGGCCGTCGTCGCCGTGGAGGCCCGCGGGCCGCGCCTCGCTCCCGCCGCCGCGGTCACCGAGGCCGACGAACCCGTGCCCGCGTGGGTGACTTCTCCCGAGGGCGATGCTTGATGAGTGTAACAGCTGAGTCGCGGTTCTTTGTGCTGGTTCAAGTTGACACCGCAGCTGGTTGCTGGCGGTGGATCGGAACCATCACGGGGAAAGGTTATGGCCGATTTTCCATCCATAGTAGAAGCGTCCCAGCGCATCGGTGGGCATATGAGCGGTATCGAGGCTCTGTGCCAGACGGGAAGCAACTTGACCATTTATGTCGGATCCGCAACTGCGTGAATCCTTGGCATCTAGAGTCTGTTACCACACGGGAGAATGTGTTGCGCGGCATAGGACCATCGGCGATCAATGCCGCGAAAAGTGTCTGCCGTCAAGGCCACCCACTCTTAGGGTTGAACCTGTACCGAAGCGGCGGTCGACGACATTGTCGGGCTTGCCGTGTTCTACAGAAAGCGAACGAATGTGAGGCCCGCAAGGCGAAGCGACGGGCTGCGGGTCCACTCTTGACCCGTCGGGAGGCGGCACAACTCGCTGCTCGGGCCCGGTGGGCAAAGGTCTCCGCGCAGCGAAGAGAGGGGTGAGGGCTGAGCCATGTCCGATGAGCGAAAGGCGAATGCCGACTGGCGAATTCTTTCCCTCCCCGACGGCCGCTATGCGTGGGAGGCGATCCACGCCGCCCTGCTCATGGACCTGCGAGACGAGCTGCAGGAGATCCGCGAGAGCCTCGGGGTCCTCCGGTGCGAGAACTTCACGCGGATGCCGGCCACGCTCAGGCGGATCGCCGCAAACACGACGAAGCGGACGCGGTCGAAGCCGGGGAAGAAGAGGCCACGCTGATGGGCGCGCGGACCGGGATCGCCTGGACCGACGCGACCTGGAACGTGTTGCGGGGCTGTTCCCGCATCTCGGCTGGCTGCCAACGGTGCTACGCCGAACGCGACGCGGGCCGCATGTCGAGCGGCGCCTACGACGGGCTCGTCAAGAAGATGGGCGACGAATGGCGCTGGACCGGCGAGGTTCGCTTCGTCCCCGAGCTGCTCGACGTACCGCTCCGATGGCGCCGGCCCCGGCGGATCTTCGTGAACAGCATGAGCGACATGTTCCACGAGAAGGTGGAGCGGTCGTGGCTCGATGCGATCTTTGGCGTGATGGCGCGGGCGGTCCATGAGCGGGGGCATAGCTTCCAGGTGCTCACCAAGCGCCCTGAGCGGATGTGCGACGAACTGAAGCGCTACGCCGCGCACTACGACGCCGGGGATCTATCCGACATGCTCGGGCCCGACGACGGCTACACCCCATTCGATGACGCCTGGTTCCCCTTCAAGGGCATCTGGCTAGGCGTCTCCGTCGAGGACCAGGCGACCGCCGACGCACGGATTCCGCGGCTGCTCCAGACGCCGGCGGCGGTGCGGTTCGTCTCGTATGAGCCGGCACTCGAGGCGGTGGACTTCACGCGGCTGCGCAACGACTGGGGTGGCTCTGTCGATATGGTCATTGACGCCCTCGGTGGGAAGACTGTCGCGGCGTGGTGTGGGAGACGGACCGTGCCGGACTACGACATCGGCGTAAAGCTCGACTGGCTCATCCTCGGCGGTGAGAGCGGCCCGGGCCACCGCCCGCTGGAGATCGCCTGGGTCGACTCGGTGGCTGCCCAGTGCCAGGCGGCCAACATCCCCCTGTTTGTGAAGCAGGACTCGGGCTACCGCGCCGGCCAGCAGGGGCGGATTCCCGATCGGCTCTGGGCGCGGAAGGAGTTCCCGCGATGACCTGCCCCACCGGCGACGGCGCGATCCGGGCCCTGATCCTCTTCCGCTGGGCCTCGGAGACGCGCGCCCACGGGATGCCCACGCCCGCGAGTTTGGCGCGGCGGGGGTGGCGGAAGGTGCGGCGGCATCCGTGGTGGCCGACGAGTTGGCTGATGGTGAAGCGGTGAGCGACTACGCGGCGTTCCTGGCGGGCAAGCGTCACGAGTGGACGGGTGTCGGTCAGGACGTGCCGGAGTCGGCACTGCCGTCGGGACTCTATCCCTTCCAGGCCGCCCTCACGCGGTGGGCGCTTCGCAAGGGCCGAGCGGCGCTGTGGGCCGACACGGGGCTCGGCAAGACGCGGATGCAGGTCGCGTGGGCGAGTCAGATTCCCGGTCGCGTGCTGATCTTGGCCCCGCTCTGTGTGGGGCCACAGACGATCGCCGAGGCGGCCCGTATCGGCGTCACCGTCGCCGCCGTCGGCTCGGGGGCGCGGATCGAGGTGGCCAACTACGAGCGGCTGCACCAGCTTGACCCCGCCGCCTATACCGGGGTCGTGCTCGACGAATCCAGCATCCTCAAGGCGTTCGACGGGAAAACGCGGGGTCGGCTCATCGCCGCATTCCAGGACACGCCGTACCGGCTCTGCTGCACCGCCACGCCCGCACCGAACGATATCGCCGAGCTGGCCAATCATGCGGAGTTTCTCGGCGTGATGACGCGGGCGGAAATGCTGGCCACGTGGTTTGTTCACGTCGAGCGTGAGGAGGCCGCGAACGGCTGGCGGCTCAAGGGCCACGCGCACGCCGCCTTCTATCGCTGGCTCGCCTCATGGGGTCTCTTCCTGCGGCGCCCGTCGGATCTCGGCTTTGCGGATGACGGCTACCTGCTGCCACCGCTCGACATCGCCGAGATCATCGTGGATGGCGGCGGGCCGACAGGCGAGTATTTATTCCCTGCGCTGGGGCTCGGGGGGCTGCGCGGGCGGCTCGACGCGCGGCGGAACTCGATTCGACTGCGAGTAATAGCTGCGGTGGAGGTACTACTGAGGGCATGGACAAGCGAGAGTACATGCGGGAATGGACCAAACGGAACCGGGAACACGTCCGCACCTATCGAGCAGCGACCAGGGAGCGCCGAAACGCCCGCCGTAGAGACGCTTACCGGGCCGATCCCGTTCGAATCCGAGTCCAGGTGCGCGCTTGGAACCGTGCTCACCCAGGGAGCAAATGGGCCGGACGACTGCGCGCTGAGTACGGGATCGGGCCGGAGGAATACGCGGCGATCTTCCAAGCGCAGCTCGAATGCTGCGGGATCTGCCGGACAGAGCGCGGCCCCTTCCACCTCGACCATGACCACCTCCATGGGCACATTCGGGGCGTCCTCTGTTCCCCATGCAACCTTGCCCTTGGGAAGCTTGGCGACGATCCAGAGGCTCTCCGACGCGCTGCGCTCTACCTTGAGCGCCCGCCCGCGTTTGTCGCCCTGGGTGATCTGGTGCGGGTTGAACGCCGAACAGGATCAGATTGCCGCGCTCCTTGGCGACCTGTGCGTTAGCGTGCAGGGCAAGACGCGGGAACACGAGAAGATCGAGATGGAGCGCAAATGGCGCTCCGGCGAAGTCCCGGCCATGGTCACAAAAGCCGAGGTGTTTGGGTGGGGCATGAACTGGCAGCACTGCCCGAACATGGTCTTTCTCGGCCTTGGTGACTCATATGAACTCTATTACCAGGCCATCCGCCGCTGCTGGCGATTCGGCCAGACGCGCCCCGTCTCGGTCCGCATCGTGGTCTCGGACGCTGAGCAAGCCGTCGTCCAGAATGTGCGACGCAAGGAACAGGAGGCGCAGGCGGTGGCCGAGGATCTCATCCGGTCGATGCGGGAGGCCGAGCGGGAGGAGATCGGGGCCACGGGCCGGCATCGGGAGGTCGCCGACCGCGCCGTGGCCCAGGGCGAGGGGTGGCAGCTTGACCTTGGGGACTGTGTCGAGGTGTTGGCCGAATGGCCCGAGGCCTCGGTCGATCTCTCCGTCTACTCGCCGCCCTTCATCGCCCTCTATACCTACACGAACAGTGAGCGGGACGTCGGCAATTCTCGGGACCGCGACGAGTTCATGGCTCACATGCGGTATGTGGTGCGGGCCCTCGGCCGAGTCACGAAGCCGGGTCGGTTGACTTGTTGCCACGTCGCCCAAGTGCCTGCCCAGAAGGCGAAGGACGGCTTCATCGGCATGTTCGACCTGCGGGGCCCGATCATCGCGCTGTTTCAGTCGGAGGGCTGGATCTACCACGGAGACGTGACGATCGACAAGGATCCCCAGGCCCAGGCGATCCGCACGAAAAGCAAGGCGTTGGCCTTTCAGCAACTCAAGAAAGATGCGTCGTGGCTCCGACCCGCACTCGCGGACTACATCCTGGTGTTTCGCGCGCCTGGCGACAATGCGGTCCCAATCAGCCCCGACATCACGAATGACGATTGGATCGAGTGGGCGCGCCCCATCTGGTACGGCCTGCGCGAGTCGGACACGCTCAATGCCCGCGAGGCGCGCGAGCACGCAGACGACCGGCACGTCTGCCCGCTCCAGCTTGGGACGATCGAGCGGTGTATCCGGCTCTGGTCGAACCCCGGGGAACTGGTCGCCGATCCCTTCGCGGGCATCGGCAGCACGGGCTACGAGGCGATCCGGCTCGGACGGCGGTTTCGCGGGGTCGAGTTGAAGCGCACGTACTGGGAGGCGGCCACCCGAAACCTCCAGCGGATGGAGCAGACGATCTTGACGCAGGGGCGCCTCCTGTGATCGCCGCGCATGAGCAAGCAAGGCTCCCCCATGCATGAGTGCTGCGGGATCGTCTGCGACTGTGACGACGAGGACACCTGGGTCTCCTGGCCAGAGAACCAAGACTGCGACCACGGGTGCGAGGAGGAGGGGGACGACATGGGGGATGACGATGAATACGAAGACTGACGCCCTCCTGGCCCTCGCCACCGAGGTGCTCGCGCTGGACAAGGCGGCGTGGCCGGGACCGTGGCAGACTGTCTTTCCCGAGATTCTTGCGACAGACCCGAGACAGACGATCGTGTGTACTGTTTCAGGCGCCGCATCGAATTCAGAGGCCCAACACGACGCCGCCCTGATCGCCCGCTACCGCACCCTCGCCCCGCAGCTCGCCCGGGCGGTGGCGGGGCTGGTCAAGGTGGCGGAGTGGACGCAGAAGTACGGTGACCACATGATTGGTTGCGCCACCATAATGCACGCCTGGGGGAACAAGACGCCGGCCTGTGACTGCGGCTACGACGCCGCCCTCGCCGCGCTGGAGCCGCCCGACGGAAGCCACCATGACTGAGCCGATGGGTTCGCCTGAAGGAGTACGCCCTATGACCCGAGCCGAAGCCCTCGCCAAGATTCGAGAGCTGTCCTGCTCGCGCCAGCACCTGCGGATGACCGACTGTCCCCACTGCGCGGCGGAGGTCGAGTCGCTCGTTAAGGCGCTGGTTGGCCAAGACGAGGTGGGGAAGGATGGACCCTAATGCCTGAGCCCGACGCGGCGGCGCAGCAGGCGCGGGAGGTTTACGCGACGATCCGACGTGAGATAGTCGAGCATTTCGGGCCACACGCTGGACTGAGGCCGGGAAACGTCCTCGATCGGTTCCTTCTGAAGTACGATCGGAGCACGTCGCTGACGGCGCTCCTCGACGCTCTCCGCGAAGCCGAGGCGCGGGGCTGGCGAGGGGCGATCACGCTGGTCCATCAGCAGGTGACCGAGCTGGGACCGCGCTCGACGAAAGCAGACTTCGTGTGGGTAGACACCTACAACGAGGCCGTGGCGGATTGCGAGCGGGCGTTGCGGGAAGCGGCCGCCGCCCTCGACGCCGAGGCCCGGCGGAGAGAGGAGGAGCCGTGACCCCCAACGAGCTGGCCGCGATCCGGGCGCTCGTCGCCGCTTGGGAGGACACGGATACAGGCTGTTGTCATTGCAACCACCCGATGCATGGGTCGCCGTGCGAGGATCGGGAGTACGACGACAGCGGGATATGCGGCTGCAACAACCCTGAGGAGCATCCCTTGATCCGGATGGCGCGGACCGATATGCCCCGCCTCGCCGCCGAGGTCGAGCGGCTCCAAGCTCGCGACGTCTTCCAACGCGAACGAGGCGATCTCCTGGAAAAGCTGGTGATCGCCGCAAACGAGCAAACGAAAAGGGCTGAGTCCAACCTTACGTCGATGCTCTTGACGATTGGTGGGACGGTAGAAGGCCAGCCCACGTCACGAGTGAACTTCCTTCAGCGACTTCGCCAACTGGTTGCGATTGAGGCCGAGGTGGCGCGGCTCCAAGAGGAGGCCCCCGATGCCCGATGACCTCGACGCGCTGATCGAGCGGGTGACGAATTGGCATCGAGAGAATCCCGTCGAGGATACGTGCCTCCATTGCCTCTCTTTCTGGCCTTGCGATGCGGCCGCCCTCCTCGCCGCCGTGGCGACGCTGCGGCGGGAGCGGGATGAGTGCCGCGCGTCGCACTTCGCCAAGGCCGAGGGCTGGCATTACGGTGATGAAGTGCTGGGCTGGAAGACCCGCGCCGAACAGGCCGAGGCCCGACTCCGCGCGCTCGTGGAAACCATCCGTGAACTGGCCCGCCGGGCGGAGCGCCGCTCTCAGCAGGACAAGGCAGAGGGGAAGGAACTCGATCTATGGAGCATTGCCGTCGGGGCTCACCAAGATGCACTCGCGTCCATTGGAGAGATCATGCAGCCGCAGGATCGACCATAGTCTCATGCGGGTCTTGATTACGGGTGCCACCGGCTTCTTGGGTCGTGCCCTGGTGCGCGCGTTCCTGGCCGACGGCGCCGAGCGCATCGTGCTCTACTCCCGCAGTGAGTCACGACAGGCGGAGGTGGCAGCCGAACTCGGCGACCACCCGGCCCTCCGCTTCTTCCTCGGGGATGTGCGCGACCGGGAGCGCTTGGTGCAGGCGATGTGGCATTGCGACGCGGTCGCGCACTGCGCCGCGTTGAAACGGGTCGACTCCGTGGCCTACAACCCCGATGAGGTCAGAAAAACCAACGTGCTCGGCTCAGCCAATGTGAGCAGTGCGGCCGTTGAGGCAGGCGTGGCGAAGGTGCTCATGATCAGTTCCGACAAGAGTTGCCTCGCTCAAAATGCCTACGGCGTCTCGAAAGCTCAGATGGAGCATGAAGCGATCGCCTACAACCGGATCAGCTACCCGCGCGGCACGAAAATCGCCTGCACGCGGTACGGCAACGTCCTCGGCTCCACGGGATCCGTCGTAAGTCTCTGGCGGGCCGCGGTCGCGGCGGGGTTGCCGATCCCGATCACGGATCCCGACATGACGAGATTCTGGTTCACGGTCGGTCAGGCCGTGGATGTTGTGCGCGAGGCTCTAGCTCGCATGGAAGGCGGGGAACTCTTTGTCCCCGTGCTCTCCGCAATGCGGCTCGGGGACCTTGCGGAAGCCGTGGCTCCGGGTTGGCCCGTGCGGGTGATCGGACTGCGGCCAGGCGGGGAAAAGCGCCACGAACTGCTGCTCAACGACGATGAGGCCACGCGCACGGTGGCCGTGACGGAGTCGCTCTACGTGGTCAAGCCGGCCCTGCCAACGTGGCGGGCCGATGATCCGTGGGACGGGGAGCCGTTCCCGGCGGGGGCCGTGTATCGAAGTGATCTCGTGCCTCGGCTGAGCGTGGAGGAGATGCGGGCGATGCTGAAGGAGATGTGATGGGACGCATCGGCTATCAACATACACCAGAAGCACGCAGGCGGATATCTGAAGCGGCCCGCCGCCCGCGCCCGAGACGTCCCATGATCGACCGTCTTTGGGCTCGGGTCGAACGTGATCCGAAAACCGGATGTTTGCTGTGGCGTGGTCACGTTGCAAAGAATGGCTATGGCATGATGAAAATCGGCCGCAATCCTACGCGCTACGAGTCCGTTCACCGCATCGCATACCGAATCTTCTACGGCGAGATTCCCAAAGACCGTCCCTTTGTTTGTCACCATTGCGATGTCCCGATCTGTATTGAAGGCTCTCACCTCTTTGCTGGTACGCAGGGGGACAATGTTCGGGATTGCTGGGAGAAGGGTCGTGGGTTTACTCCTGGCGGCGCAAAAGGTGAGGAGCATCCCAATAGCCATCTGACGGCATCACAGGTCCTGGATATTCGCGCACGCTATGGTTCTGGTGAACGGCAAACCAGATTAGCCGAGGAATACGGCATCAGGCAGGGGCATGTATCGAATCTCGTGTTGAGGAAATCGTGGCGGCATCTTGGAGAACAAGGATGACCGTCCAAATTATTGCTGAGCCAGGAAGCACGGCCTGCGGTCGTCTTGACACCATGCATCGTTTGATCGAGTTGGCAGCTGAATCTGGAGCTACAGCGATCAAGCCGCAATTCACGTCGAGTCCAGAACAAATGGTTCAGCGCCGACGGGCATCGGTCTACTTGGATGCTTATCGTCTAATTGCTTACCCATTTGAGTGGCATTACGAACTTGCTGCAGACGCCCATGAGCGCGGCCTCCAATACATCGTCTCGATTTACCTTGAAAGAGATGTAGAACCGGTCGCACGGATTGCTGACGCCCTGAAGTGCGCCAGCTTCGAGAGCCGGGACACGCGCTTCCTCGGCCTGCTCGCGGCCACGCGGAAGCCCGTCTACGTCAGCACGGGGATGCAGACGCTCGCGGAAGCGATGACCGCCGCCGCCTACGCGACGACGCTCTTCCATTGCACCTCGGCGTACGTCGCCCCGCTGGACTCGCTCAACCTCCGGGCGATCCGTACCCTCCAGGCCAAGGTCGGGGTGCCCGTGGGCTACAGCGACCATTCGGCGAACGTGCTGACGGGGGCCTTGGCGGTCGCCGCGGGCGCCGAGGCCCTCGAGGTCCACGTTAGGCTTGACGACTGCGACCCGGCGAATGCGGACTACGCGGTGTCGCTGTCGCCTGCTCGGCTAGCGGACTATATCCACTTCGTCAGGGTGGCCGAGCGGGCCATGGGTGATGGTATCAAGCAGCCACAGCCCGCCGAGGCGGCGATGCGGCGGTATCAGGTGCGAACATGATCGCCTCCATTGAGTGCCAGACACGAGCCATCATCAGGATCGTGCTCGCGATGGCGGCGCGGATGCGGCAACCCGTGGATACGGACCGGCTGATCGCGATGATCTGGACAGGCTCGCGATGGTGACCCTCCGCCCCGCCCGCTCGGCCGATGCTGCGTGGTTACTCGCGTTGCGAAACGAACCGGCCGTCCGTCAGGCGTCGACGACGATCCGCCGGGTCGGCCGGGCGGCGCATGCGCGGTGGATGGCCCGCTGCATGGTTCCTGACAGCCCCCGCCGTTGCTGGCTTGCCGTGATCGAGCAGGGCCAGCGGATCGGCTACGCGCGCTGGGATCGGGCTGGTTGTCAGGGCGGCGCGGTGGTCAGCATCGCCGTCGCGCCGGGCTTTCGGGGCTGCGGGGCGGGGCGGCGGATGCTAGGGATGCTCTGGCGCCAGGCGCGACGGCGTGGTCTTTGTCGCCTGGAGGCCAACATCCGCACGGGCAATATCGCCTCGCTGATATGTTTTCTGAAGATCGGCTACCGGATCACGGGGGCGACGGGGGAGTGGGTGCGGCTGGTGCGGGAGGTGGGGAAGTGAAAACGCGAAAGACGCAACAGCGACGGAAGAGAAGCCGACGTTCAACAATGTCTGACGACGCCCTGCTTCAATCTGCGATGGCGGCGCACGCTGAATGTGGGCGGCGATGGCTGGAGGACTTTGGAGACCGGCCAGTCTACGACTACGATACCGGACAGCGAATCGCCGACTCAGCGCGCGACTATGTTGCAGGGCGTTCGCTGGTGCGGAAGAAAGAACGATGAGCCGACCGACGCTTGAGGAGTGCTTGTGGGTGATCGCCCAGCAGTATCCCGAGACGGCTAGCGAGATTGATAGCCTTTTCCGTCTCCAATCTGGGCGAATCCGAGAAGAAGATGCCCGCCTCATCTGTCCCTGGTGCCGCAAGGGCACGCCGCATCGCCAACTCGCCGAATCCTCCATCGGCGGGCCGCGCACACGGACGGTGCGCGATCTGCATGACGTGGAGGATGTGGGCGGCGTCGGCATACAGGAATGCCTGGCGTACTCAATCTGGCAAAAGATCGATGAGGAGACGCGGCCATGAGTGAGCCCGATGCAGATGCTCTGCGCAAGCTGGTCGAGACGCTGGCGGTCGTCCTCGGGCGCTATCGCGGCTCGCTCAAAGAGGCCGGCTTCAGCGACCAGGAAGCCATGAGCTTGATCCGGGAGGCGCAGATGCAAATCCTCGGGAGGAAGGGATGACACGCGGTTTCGCCACGATTGGGGTCTATCAGCCAAAGACGGAGGCGAATGTTGGCACGCTCTGGCGGACGGCGTTCGCGTTTGGCGTGGCCTTGGTCTTTACGGTCGGGCGCCGCTATCAGCGACAAGCCTCCGATACCGTCGCGACGCCGCGCCATGTGCCGTTACTCCACTTCAGCTCGATGGCCGACCTTCGCGAGCATCTGCCGCATGGGACGCCGTTGATTGGCGTGGAGTTGACCGACGAGGCGACGCCGGTGCGCGCCTTTCATCATCCCGAGCGGGCTGCGTATCTGCTGGGAGCTGAGGATCACGGCCTGTCGCCAGCCGTGCTTGCGATGTGCCACCGGATAGTTGTCCTGCCGGGTCGCCACTGTCTCAATGTCGCGGTCGCCGGGAGTCTGATTCTCTACGACCGTTGGCTCCGGGGGGCCTTATCTGATCGGGCGACGTCGTCCCTACGCGGGGTGTTGGTGCCGCGATGATCAGGGTGCTCATCATCATGAGCCTAATCGTATGCCTCGCCTTTTCGGCATTCGCCCTCATCGGGTTGTGGAGTGCGCCAGTCCTGGCCGTGCTTGCGTCGGTGGCCCCCACGATGACGCTAGCCTTGCGTGTCGTTGGGACGGTTGCCGTGCTCATGTTCGCTGGGCTGATTCTATTGATTCTGAGGGAGTCGCAATGATCATCGTCCCGTTCTCCGACGCCCTCCGCCTCCAGTGGGATGCGTTCGTGGACGCGAGCCCTGAGGCGTGGTTCTTTTCGCGGGCGACGTGGCTAGACTATTGCGTGGCCTACCGCCCTGGCGCGATCAACCGCTCGTTCGCCATAGAGCAGGACGGCCAGCTCGTGGCGATCTGCCCGCTGATCCAGGAGGGGGAGCAGTTCACGATGGGCGGGGAGCCCGGGGCGGCGCCCGTACATGCGACAGATAGTCTTGAGGTGCGGGCGCTGGTCTTGGATGGCATCGACGATGCGGCCAAGCAGTACGACGTCCGCCGGGCGGCATTCCGGCATCACCCGAGATGGGAAGACCGTCCGACGACGGCTCCGCCGGGAGTCTTGCGGGCTGGCTACCGAGAGATATCCTGGTCCACTCGTTTGCTTGATCTGACGCAACCCGAATCCACCCTCTGGCGCGGCGTGCGGAAGGGCCACCGGGCGGATATTCGGAAGGCGGAGCGGACATATCAGATCATGACCTCCTGGAGCGCGAGCGACTTCGGTTTCTACGAATACGCGCACCAGCAGGCACACCCTGGAGCTCGGCCCCTCATGACCTACGACCTCCAGCGCGGATGGGTGCGGCGCGGCCATGGCCTCGTGGTGATCGCCCGACCGAGCGACATCGGACCACTTGCGGCCGCGTTCTTCCTTGTGTATCGCGACGCCGCTTACTATGCCTCCTCCGCCGCCCTCATCCCCGACGTGATGGCGGCGGTGGTGTGGCGGGGCATCCTGGCGTTGAAGGCGCGCGGGGTGCGGATGCTGGAACTCGGCTGGTGTGAGCGCCCAGGTGATTCTGAGAAAGCGAAGGGGGTAGCTCACTTTAAGTCTGGGTTTTCATCGAACATTGTCCCTGTCTATGCCGTCGACAAGCTGATTCCGATTCAAGAGCCCCTCTTCAACACGAAAGGAGCCTGACCCATGCCCATCAAATCACCCATGCCAGAGACCCTCCCCACCGGCTGGCTCGAGGTGGATCCACGCTGGCTGGCCACGTTGTTCGGCGCGCAGGCGACCGGTGAGGTGCGGGTGATCCTTGGGAAGATCCAGGTCGGCATCGCCCATCCCACCCTCCGCCCCGGCCAGATCGTCGAGGGCGTGGGGCAACACGCCTTCGTGCCGACGGGGCTTCGGGGGAAGGCGTGAGCGAAACTATCCGGCTAATTGATCATAATGCTGGCAAGTTTTACGACGCGGAAGGTCGTGAGCTTTGCGCGGCTTGTCTCTCGTCGCAGTCCTGCGACTGCGCAGAATCCCTCCGTGAAGAATCACGGCGATTGCGGCTTGACCTCGCGCGTAGGCTTCGGGTATTGGATGAGATTATTGCCGAACTGAGCATCGGCGAGAATCAAAAGCGGGCCATGCTGTCCGGCCAGGCCCACGCCGCCGATAAGGCCCTCTGCGCCAAGCCATGGTGGCGCCGCTGGCTATGAGAACTATTGCAATTATCCAGGCCCGCCTCGGCTCCACCCGACTCCCTGGCAAGGTCTTGATGGACCTCGGCGGCAAGCCCATGCTGGTTCACGTCATCGAGCGGGCGCGGGCGATTTGGGGAGTCGATGATGTGCGCGTAGCCGTGCCATATGAGGACGCCATGGAGATCATCGGGCGTCTTCATGCGGCTGGAGAAGTTCGGGCCACGGTGTACCCCGGCCATCCCACCGATGTGCTGGATAGGTTCTGGTGGAATGTGGGGCACGCCGACATCATCATGCGCCTTACTGGTGACTGCCCCCTTCTCGCCCCCGAGGTGGCCGAACTCGCGCTTGAGTCGTTTCTCTCGCCGGCTGCTCGGGCGCACAAGATGGATTATCTCGGCACCACGCGTCCTGACACGGCCCACCAGTACGCTGACGGCTTCGACGTGGAGGTCATCTCGCGGGCGGCCTTGGAGGCGGCCCATCGGGAGGCGACCGGCAAGGATCGGGAGCACGTCACCTCGTTCATCTGGCGCCAGCCGGAGCGGTTCAAGATCGTGGGGCTGAAACCAGAGCTGGAGTGGGCTTGGATGCGGGACTACAAACTTTCGGTGGACACGCAAAAGGATCTCGACCGCGTGCGCGCCATTCACGCGCGGATTCCGGCGGGGAACTTCAGCCTGGCCGCGACCTTGAAGGCGGCGAAGGAGGTGGGACTATGACGCGCGTTGGTGAAGCGTTCGGGGCTCTCTATGCGGATGGGTGTCCCCAGTGCCATCGAGAGCATCATGCACCGCTCATGAGTGAGGCGGGACAGCGGGATCTGTTGGAGCCCCGTCCATGTTACTGGGCCTGCTGCCGGGTGATGACTCGGTGTTTCCACCGGACGCGCTGGGAGCGTATCGCGGCGCGACTTCGGCAGCGTGTTCGGATTCGACGGGCGCTCGGTCGCTGGCCTTGGAGGCAAGCCTCATGACTGGCCGCCATGCCGCCTCCCTCGCCCACCTCGCCCGCGCCCGCCGGGTCACGCCGGCCGGGGCCCAGACCATGTCGAAGGCCGCGCCCCGCTTCGTCGAGGGCGCCTTCCCGACCGCCGTCACCCGCGCGCAGGGGTGCCACGTTTGGACGGTGGACGGGACCGAGATGATCGACTGGGGGATGGCCTGCGCCGCGGTCGCTCTCGGCTACGCCCACCCGGTGGTCAATGATGCCATCCGCCGCCAGCTTGCCAGGGGCACGACGGCGTCCCTGCCCTACGCCTTGGAGGCCGAGGTGAGCGAGGCCTTGCTGGCCGTCCTGCCGTGGACCGCCGGCGACGGGATGGTGCGGTGGGTCTCGACGGGGAGCGAGGCGACGGAGGCGGCCGTGCGGGTGGCGCGGATCGTGACGGGGCGGGATCTCGTTCTGTCCATCGGCTACCACAGCTGGTTTGCGACGTGGATGGCGCAGAAGCCGGTCCGGCCCGGCGTGCCCGATGTCTTCGGGATGGTGCTCTGGGATCTCCCGTACAACGACCTCGCGACGTTGGATGACGTACTCTCGCGTGGCCCCACGAAGCAGGAGCCGCATGGGCACCGGCTCGCTGCGATCATCATCGAGCCCACCCTGCTCGACCCGCCCGCTCCTGGCTATCTCGAAGGACTTCGTGAACGCTGCGACCGTCTGGGTGCCCTCCTGATCTTTGACGAGATCGTGACCGGCTTCCGCTGGCATCTCGGCGGGGCGGCGGCCTACTTCGGCATTCGGCCTGATTTGGCTTGCTACGGCAAGGCCCTTGGGAACGGCGTGCCGGTGGCCTGCTTGGTTGGCCGGCGGGAGGTGATGCAGGAGGCGGGCGTCCTCATCAGCGGCACCATGGGCGGCAATGGTGTGGGTCTCGCCGCTGCCCAGGCGGTCCTTGAACTCTACCAGCGGGACCCGGTAATCCGCATGCTCTGGCTGACGGGGGAGAAATTCCAGGCGGGATTCAACGAGCGGGCGAAGGTATCAGGCGTGCCGGTGGAGATCGTCGGCTACCCAGTGCATCCGGTGATCCGGTTCACGGAGCATGACGAGACGTGGCGACGCCTCGCCATGTCCGTCTTCCTCCAGGAGACGGCGGCGCGTGGCGTGCTCTTTCACCCAGCGGGTAATAATTCCTCCTTCGCCCATACGCAGGAGGACATCGACCGCAGCCTCGATGCCTGCGAGGCGGCATTCCGGGTGATCCAGGCGGCGGGGGACGACTTGGCCTCCGTCCTGAAGGGCAAGCCCATGGAGCCCTCGCTGATCCGGGTGGCGGACCAGGGACATGGAGGGGCGCGATAGCGTCCGAGGTTATGGCTGGTCACCGCGGCGAGACCTGGCACCACCACGACGTGCGGCTCTGCATGAACGCTGGGCTCTGGCAGCGGTTGGAGGCCGACGCCCGGGCGCGGAAGATCTGGAATCTGAACGACTATCTCTCGCAGGTCTTGGAGGTCTGGGCGGCGAGTCTCGTTGGGGTCAAGGCGGCGGAGTCGTTCGAGCCGCTGTTGGTGGCCTGCTCGACGGCCTGCACGGCAAAACCGTGGCGGGAGCCGGGGAACTCCGCGTAGAATCGGGAGGAGTAAGCCATGAAGCTACCTGACGGGATAACGATTGGCGACAAGTATGCTCCGGCGATGGAGATCATCGACCAGGTCGAGGCTGACGCCTACTTTGAGGCGTGCGTGGAGCACATGATGCGGTTCGGGAAGAGCCGTGTCGATGCGGAGGCCATTGAGCGGATGAATCTCGCCTACTACGCTGGCTACTACGACAACGCGACGCGGGAGCGCGTTGAGCGGCTGTTCCGGTGTGCTCATCCGATCTTCGGGGCTCTCTTGGGATCATAACCCCCATGGCGAACGGGGATCAGATCGCGGAGTGGCACAGCGGGAGCCCGGTGGTGGCCGTCAGGGATTCTAACGCCGTTTCCACTGTGGAATCAGAGCGAAATGGCGAAACCCGGTAGGAAGCCTGGCACGCCCAGGACCGGCGGGCGACAGAAGGGGACGCTGAATAAGGCGACCGATGAGACACGCCGACTCATTGAGCGGACCCTGGGGGCCTCGCCGCTGCAGAAAATGGCGCGGCTGGCCCGCGAACTGCTCGAGGGGAAGCGCGTGCTGTACGTGCCGGTCTTCACCAAGGACGGACCGGAGCCGATCAAGAGCGAAGCGAAGGCCGTGGAACTGGCCGTCAAGCTCCTGAGCGAGATCGCGGAGTACCATTCCGCCAAGCGGAAGGCCGTCGAGGTCATGGGGCCGAGTGGCGGGCCGATGCGGTTCACGCTGGAGTTGGGCTCTCTGGGGAATGGACACGGGGCGCATGGGGGCTGAGGCCGTCTACCGTCGCCCGTGGCTCTACGCCAAGCAGCAGGCGGCGGTGTTCCACGCGGCCCGCTACGGGGTTGTCGAAGCGAGCACGAAGAGCGGCAAGACGGTCTCCCACATGGCCTGGTTGCTCGAGCAGGCGATGCGGGGCACGACCGGCGATCACTACTGGTGGGCCGCCCCGACCTACGCCCAGACGGAGATCGCCTTTCGCCGGTTCAAGGCGGGCTTGCCCCGCGACGTGTACACGGCGAATGAGACCAAGCTCACGCTGACGCTCGCGAATGACGCCATGCTGTGGTTCAAGACGGGGGAACGCCCCGACGCGCTCTACGGCGAGGATGTTCAAGCCGCCGTCATTGACGAAGCCTCTCGCTTCCGGGAGGAGGCGTGGCATGCGATCCGGTCGACGGTGTCGGCCACGCGCGGTCCCTTGCGGATGATCGGGAACGTCCGAGGCCGGAAGAACTGGTTCTACGCCCTCTGCCGGCGCGCTGAGGCCGGGGAACCCGACATGCAGTACGCGAAGCTGACGGCGCGGGATGCTGTGGACGCGGGGATCCTCGAGACGGCGGAAGTGGAGGACGCCCGGCGTCAGTTGCCCGAGGCAGTCTTCCGCGAGCTGTTCCTCGCGGAAGCCGCCGATGATGAAGGCAACCCGTTCGGGCTGGATCATCTCCGGCGGTGTCTCCGGCCCCTGTCGGAGGCCGCGCCCATCGCCTGGGGGATCGACCTCGCCCGGAGCGTGGACTGGACCGTGGCGATCGGGCTGGACGCGGCCGGGCAGGTGTGCCGGTGTGCCCGCTGGCAATCGCCGTGGGAGGAGACGCATCGTCGATTGCTCGAGCTGGTGGGTGAGGTGCCCGCCCTTGTGGACTGCACGGGGACGGGGGATGCGCCCTTTGAGCGCCTGTCCCGGCAGGGTGGCTCGCAGTTTCAGGGTTACCTCTTCACGGCCGCGTCCAAGCAACGGTTGGTCGAGGGGTTGGCGGTCGCCATCCAGCATCGCGAGGTGGGCTTTCCCGAGGGACCCATCCTTGCCGAACTGGAGAGTTTCGAGTACCTCTACAGCCGAGGCGGCGGCGTGCGCTATAGCGCGCCTGAGGGGTCGCACGACGACTGCGTGATGGCGTTGGCGTTGGCCGTCGCTTGCTGGCAGGCCCAGACGCATCGGGTGCCGCTGGCGATCCTCCCCCTCGACGGCGCGCCGGCCCCGCGTCGGGTGGTGTTGACGGGATGAGGTGTCGCGAAGGAGGGCCACGATGACGAAGATCTGTGGGCGGAATGGCTGTCAACAGGAGCTCTATCGGACGCGGTCCTACAACGGCGAAGAGGAATGGATGTGCCCCTGCTGCTACGATGGGGCCGAGAGCTTTTGTGACCATGTGCGAGACGCTGCCGGGCGGCGGCGCCGGGTGGTGAGGCCATGACCCGACGCTGTGAAATCGCCACCCCGACCGGCTGGCGGGTCATCCCGTTCGCCGAGTTGATCGTGGGCATGATCTTCCGCCTCTTCGAGCCGGACGGCTCGCCCGTCGTTGATGCCGAGGGCGTGAGCCGCTTCCGGGTCGTGGCGCCGCCCGTGGGCGATCGGATCGAGACCGAGCCCGTCCCTGAGACCGACGCCGAGCGGGCGGTGCGGGAGCAGGGGAGTTACTGGCCGGGGGATGCCTCGCCGTGGCGGGAGGGGATGGGGAGGGGGCTGCGATGAATGCGGCGGTGGAATCATGACCCTCCGCCAGCGCTTCTGGGGGGGGTTCCAAAACGAAATGGCGAGGCCATTGCTGGCCTCGCCCCATTCCGTAGCTCTGGCCGAGGACTCTCGACCCGAGCACGTGCCTGTCAGGTACCAGTGTCCGATATGCGCCGAAATGCTGTCAACCGAAATCGTGCCGCCCATCGGCGTTGCCGCCGATCTTGCTTTTCCCGGGACAAACGGGTACCGTAAGCAAGCGGAGCCTCTTGGCCCTCGTGCTCGGAGGTTCACCGCACGCAGGGGGATTCGCCCTCGCCTTAGCCGGGAGTGGGCGCTCCCCCTGATTCGTCTATCTGACCAACCCGTAGGTGCTCGGCCCCTGGCGCCGCAGCTTCTTCTCCTTTACCCCAGCACTCCCTACCTTCGACGAGGTCGCCGATGACCCTCCGCCAACGCTTCCAGGTCTTCAGCCGCGCCGCCCTCGGCCTCTTCTCGGAACAGTCCGCTCAGGTCGCTTGGGGCTTGCTCGCCGGCGTCTACCCCGGCGGCATCGGCGAGATGCCGAAGCGGGGCACCCGGGAGCGCTTGGAGGCGTTTGGCGATCTGCCCTGGCTCCATGCGGTAGCCGATCGGGTGGCCACGGCCTTCGCCGCGGTGGAGTGGCAACTCTTCGTCGCCAAGCGCGGGGGGGAGCGAGCCCGTCGGATGAAGGCGTGGCAACGGGCGCCAGCCCCGCAGCGGCGAGCCTATCTGAAGGCCGCCCATGCGGCGGGTGATCTTCAGCAGGTTGAGGACCACGTCCTGCTCGATGTGGTGGCCGACGCCAACGAGTTCCAGACGGGCGAGCAGTTCCGCCGGGTCATGATGCTCCAGTACGACCTGGCTGGGGATGCGTTCTTGCTCAAGGAGCGGAACGGGCTGGGCGCCCCCGTGGCCCTCTGGCCCATCCCGCCGCACTGGATCATGAGCACCCCCACGCCGGCCAAGCGGACGTACCGGGTGAGTTTCCGTGGCTGGCAGGGTGAGATCCCCGACACGGAGTTCGTCTGGGTGAACAACCCTAACCCGGCGCACCCGTTCGGCCGTGGGATCGGGATGACGCAGGCGCTCGCCGACGAGCTGGAGACGGACGAGTACGCAGCCAAACATACCCGCCAAGTCTTCCTGAACCAAGCCCGGCCGGACTTCTTGGTCTATCCCAAGGGTGACGTGAGCGGCGGCCCATCGCAGGTGGCTCGGCTCCAGGAGGAATGGCGGGCCCAGCATCAGGGCTTTTGGCGGGTGGCGAAGCCGAAGTTCCTCACGCGCGAAGTGGGCGTCTACGAATTTGGCGACCCGGCCCACTTCCGCAACATGCAACTGGTTCCGCTGCGGGAGTTCGAGCGGGACACGATACGCCAGGTCTTCGGGGTGCCGCCGGTCATCCTCGGCATCATCGAGCCGGGGCAGAGTCGGGCGACCGTGAGCGTGGAGACCTTCATCTTCGCGCAGTACACACTGGTCCCCCGGCTGGAGATGTTCCGGTCGGTGCTCCAGGAGCGGCTGGTGCCAGAGTACGACGAGCGGCTGATCCTCGACTACGTCTCCCCCGTGGAGGAGGACGCCGAAAGCCGACAGGCGGCGGCCACCACGGCCCCGTGGGCCCTGATGGTGGACGAGTGGCGGGAGCGCATGGGGTTGCTGCCGCTGGAGCAGGACGCCGGGAAAGTGTTCCTGGTGCCGACGCAGCTCCAGGCCGTGGAAGACCTCCGCGAGGCTGTTCCGCCGCCACCGCCGGTCTTCGAGCCGACACCACCGCCCGAGGAGGAGCCACCGGCTGAGGCCCCGAAGGGTCTGGCGCGGCTGACGACGGATGAGCTGCTGGACTTGTGGCGGCTGGTGGGGAAGGCCGGGAGAGGATGAGTATGGCTGAATCATGGGAGAAGATGTACGAGTGCCAACCGCTTCAGTTCGGATCGGGACCGACGCTGTTCGTTCTGCCGTTTCTGGCTAGCACGCCGGTCGATCTGTATCGGGATCGCGGGTGCGGCTGTCAGTGCCACGCCCCGGCGTCATACGATTCGGTGGCGCCAGAGGAGTACGTAATCGAGGAGGCGGGGATGGTTCAGCGCACCGTCGTCCGCTTCGCGGTGCCGCAGATCAGCTTCCAGAACACCGCGCATCGCATCTTCGCGAGGCAGCAGGTCGTGGAGGGGTGATGACATGCTGAGCCGTCGGACATTCTTGGGTGCCGTGGGAACGGGTGCGGCACTGACGGGTCTCGCGAACGAGGTTCGGATAGCCATGGCTCAGGGGCCAGCGGAGTCCAGCCGTGAACAGCCGTGGCTTCTCCGAACAGAGGAAGTGCCGATCACCGGCCAGCGAACGGTGTGGGATGCTCGAACCGGCGAAGACGTCGGCTGCCGCGTGCCCTACACGATGGCGCGCCGACTGGAGCGTTCTCGGCTGACCGGCCAACCCGTTCGGATTGTCCTGTTCCGCCTCAAGGAAGGGAAGACCTTCATCGGAGGCGGCCGTCTTGTGACGGAGCCGGCTTGGGTTCGGGTGATCGCGTGATGAAGCGCTATCAGTTTGGCGGGGTCGTGCCATCCCTCTCTGCCATCGACACCGAACTCGCACGCCGGGGGGCGCGACAGGAGCGGGTCGCCGGGGCGTTCGAGCCGCCCGCCCTCCAGACCAAGAGCCTCGGCGACCCCGACGACCTGCCCGCCCTGACCCGCCTCGCGGAGCGGCTGGAGCCCCGGCTGCGACGGGAGTTCCTCCAGGCGGTCAACGCCCTGCGGGGCGAGATTGACCTGGAGGCGCTCGCGGCCGCTGTCGCCAGCGGGAACGTGAGTGCGGCCGAGGCGGTGGCGCGCCTTGACGAATTGGCGGCTCGCCTCGATGGGATGGTGCCGATCCTCCGGCAAGGCTTCCTCGAGGGGGCCGGCTTCGCCCACCAGGCCCTCGCCTCGGCGGGGCTGGCCCTGCGCTTCGACCTCATCAACCCGCACGCGGTCACTTGGGTCGAGCGCCACGGCGCCGACCTGGTGACGGGCATCGCGGATGCCTCCCGGCAGGCGATTCGGGATCTGGTGGCCGAGAGCGTGGCGGGCGGGCCCGACGTGCGGGCGACGGCCCGAGCGATCCGCGACGTGGTGGGGCTCACCCCCCGACAGGCGCAGGCGGTACAGAACTTCCGTGAGCGCCTCATCGACGACGGCATTGGCTTCGAGAACGTGATGCGCCGGGGGGAACGATACGCGCAGGCGCAACTCCGGCTTCGAGCGACGACGATTGCGAGAACGGAAGTGCTGACCAGTGAGAACGCGGGCCAGCAAGCCCTGTGGCGGGAGGCGCGGCAGCAGGGACTCTTGGAGGCCACGACCCGACGGGTCTGGATCGCCACGCCCGATGACCGCCTCGACGAGCAGTGCGAGGCCCTGGACGGAGAGGAAACCGGACTGGAGGAGCCGTTCTCGGGCGGCGTGATGCAACCGCCGGCACATCCGCAGTGCTTACCGGGGGACACTCTGGTAGCGCCCAGTGGTTACATCGCGGCCTATAGTCAACGCCGATATGATGGTGATCTCATTGTCATCCGCACGGCCAGCCGCAAGCGTCTCGCCTGCACCCCGAATCACCCGATACTCACGGATCGAGGATGGGTGGCGGCGAACGCGCTTCACGTAGGCGCTTACGTAGTCGGCAGTGCTCTCAGTGATGCCGTGCCGTCCAGTGGCCTGAATCACCAAGATGTGCCAGCCCGCATTCAAGATGTGGCGAAAACGCTCAGGCGTACGCAAGAGATGAGGCCCGCTCCAGTGCCATTGTCCTCCGAAGACTTCCACGGCGACCGGGGCCAGTCCAAGATCGCAGTTGTATGGACCAATCGCCTGCTGAGGGATTGGGTGAAGTCGACGACGCTCAAGCATCATGCGCAGATGGGTCTCGGCCTTCGAGATATGCAGGCCCTTTGCCTGCACGGTCAAGGCGCGACGGCATTGCTCTGCCATCGTCGGATGTCTTCCCCTGGTGGCCTTGTGAGCCGCAGCCATTTGTCGGCGCCGTTGTCGGAGTGTCATGCGCGACCACTTGACCCGCTCGGCTTCGCTTTGGGATCGCTCCGAAATGTTTGCGTGGCGCAATACTCGACTGATGACCGGCCGAGAAACGCCATAGCGAATGGCCAGGGCAAGCACGGACATTCCCTGACGATAGCTGCGGATGATGCGCCGATCGGGCATCTTGTGGCGAGGAGGAGCGCCGAGATTTCGTCGGATCTCAATGCCGCACTCCCGAAGCCGGCTGAGAACGACGTGGCCCTTGATGCCCAATTGGCGCGCCAACTCCTCGCCGGTGAGTCCGGCCCGATAGCCCTTGACCAGGTTGTCGACGTTGATCGGTATGCGTGGAGCGGGCATGTCTTCAACCTCCAGACTGAGCACGGATTCTATGTCGCTAATGGCATCATAACACACAACTGCCGGTGCGCGATGGGGCTGGTGGTGAAATGACCTTCCCACCCCTCACCATCCTTGACCGCGCCGCTGGCCTGCTCCACGATCCGCTCCGTCGCGAGAAGGTCGCCATCATCGGGGCGGGCCAGTTGCGGCGCCTCGCCCCGTTCGACGATCCCACCTGGCTGGTCTGGGGGATCAACGAGATTTCGCAGCCCCGAGCAGATGCCTGGTTCGAGCTCCATCCCATGTCGAAGCAGAACGCCCGCGAACTGGCATGGCTGAAGGCGCAACCCGCGCCAGTCTATGTGCTCGAAGAGACCCCCCTGGTTCCGCAAGGCGTGCGCTATCCGCTGGACTGGGTCCTCCAGGCGATAATGGGCCGCCGATACTTCACCTGCACGTTCGCCTTCCAGATCGCCCTGGCCATCGCGCAGTGCTTCCGCGAGATCGGCCTCTGGGGCGTGGACCTCGACCTCGGCACCCGCCGGGAGCGCTTGGTCGAGAAGCCCTGCGTGGAGTACTGGTTGGGGATGGCGGAGGGGCGGGGCATCCGGGTGAGGCTACCGGAAGGCGGGACTCTGTTGCATCGGCCGTATCTGTACGGCTACGACTACGACGCCGAGAAGGCGGACATCGAGGGTGTGTGTGAGGATGTGATAGGGCGATGAGGATGGCGGCATGACCCGCGCCGAAGCCTACGCTACCGTGGTGCTCCAGGCGATCGCCGCCCGGCTTCGTACCGTGGCTCTCGATGACCCCGCCCTGACCTCGCTGACGTTCACGGTCCATCTCCGACCCGGTGGCGGCCGGCCCCGGGCGGTGGTGATGCGGGCGGAGGTGCAAGACGACCTCCAGGACGGCGGGCGGCTGACGGTGGAGTATGTGGACGCCTGCGGGCCGACGGGCCATCGAAAGCCTTGACAGGCAGAACAGGGATCGGGTACACATAGGGCGTACGTAGTACGGTTGGCGCCGGCCCAAGCTGAGAAGCCCGGCATCCGAAAGGGTGCTCGGGCTTTCCTGTTTCTGGGCCCCGACCGGGTGCCGGGTACGACGGAGGCAGGATGCCCGGACCCACGTGGGCGAAGCTCGAGACCTGGAAGGCCCTCGCCGCCAAGGGCGAGGCTCCCGCCGATACTGCCCTCCTCAAATCCTATGTCGCCGACGTCAAGGCGGACAGCGACGCCCGCACCGTCGAATTCACCATCTCCACCGGGGCCGTGGACCGCGACCGCGACACTATCGCGGTGGATGGCTGGAAGCTCGCGGCCTACCGGAAAAATCCAGTCGTCCAGTGGAGCCACGACTACTCCATCCCGCCGATCGCGCGGGCCACCAAGCTCCGCGTGGACGGCGACAGTCTCAAGGCCACCGCCGAATTCGCGCCCGCCGAGGTCTACCCCTTCGCCGAGACGATCTTCCAACTCATCAAGGGTGGGTTCCTCAAGGCGACGTCTGTCGGCTTCCGCCCGCTCAAGCACGCCTTCAACGCCGAGCGCGGGGGCATGGACTTCATGTCGCAGGAACTCCTCGAGTTCTCCGTCGTCCCCGTCCCCGCCAACGCCGATTGCCTCATGGAAGGCAAGGCGGCGGGGATCGACATCGGCCCGCTCAAGGCATGGGTTGAGGCAACGTGTAGGGCCATGGGATATCCGATCACCTTCGGTGAGCACGGTGTCGTTCGTGTCGGCGACAACCTCCACATTGCAGACACCAAAGTCGTCGTCCACAAGCCCGAGACGATGCCGCCCGATGGCGAGGGCCACTGCCCGGCTGGTTACGAGATGGGTTCGGACGGGATGTGCCACGAGAAGGCAACGGCGGCCATATCCCACCCGGCCGCTCCTGCCGTGACCCGCGAGGACCTCGCCGCCCTCGAAGCGAAGCTCTTGGCGCAGATCGGGAGTGGCCCGGGGCGATCCGCGCCCGAGACGGATGACGTGGTCCTCGCCCTCGAGGACGAACCCGACGAGGACGAGGGGATCGTGCTGGACGCCGAGGACTTGCAGACCGCGCTCACGGGCGCGGTCGCGGCGATCGTCAACACCGAGGTCCGCAGCGCGGTCAACGCGCTCCGCGGTCGCGTCGACTGATTACGAAGGGGGAGAGACGCCGATGCCCAAGCTCATGACGAAAGAGGAACTGGTCGACACGATCGCGAAGTGGGCGAGCGACAACGTGGCGAAGCTCGTCAAGACGGCGGTCGAGACCGAGATCACCCCGCTCCGGGCCAAGCAGACCGACTGGATGGAGCGGATGCTCTCCGGCCAGACCCAGGCGAGTCACGCCACGGTGTCCGCCGAGGAGCGCGGCCTTCGCTTCGGCCGGATCGTCCGGGCGGGCGCCGCCACGGTGATGGCGCTGCGGTCGGGGCAGGTGATCCCGCCCGAGGAGATCCTCCGGCGGTGGGGCGACAAGGCCCTGGCCGACGAGATCGCGGAAGGGCGCCAACAGAAGGCCGCGATGGCCGCAGGCGATGCCGGCGCGGGCGGCTTCTTCGTGCCCCCGCAGTACAGCCAGGACGTCATCGAGTTCCTGCGGGCGCGCACCGTGGTCCGGCGGCTCGGGGCCCGGGCCCTGCCGATGCCGACGGGGACCATCAAGATCCCGAAGATCGCGGGCGGCGCGACGGCCTACTACGTCGGTGAGAACACGAACGCCACGACCAGCGTGCTGACGGCCGCGCAGCTCACGCTGTCCTTCAAAAAGCTGATCACGATGGTGCCGGTGTCGAATGACCTGATCCGCTACTCCTCGCCGGGGGCCGACGCGATGGTGCGGGATGACACCGTGGACGCCATGCGCGTCCGCGAGGACTCGGCGTTCATCCGGGACAGCGGCTCCGATCAGGCGCCGAAGGGCCTGCGCTACTGGGCGCACCCCGACCACATCCTGACGATGACGGCGACGCCCTCGATCCAGAAGACGTTCACCGACCTCGGGCGGCTGCTCCAGCTCCTGCTCGACGCCAACATCCCGATGATCTCGCCCGCGTGGATCATGGCGCCGCGCACGGAGATGTTTCTCAAGACCCTGCTCAACTCCAACGGCATCCCGATCTTCCTCGCCGAGATGACGCAGGGCCGGCTGCTGGGCTTCCCGTACGGCTCCACCACGGGCGTGCCGGTGAACGTGGGCACGTCCAGCAACAAGTCCGAGCTGTACCTCACGGATATGGCGCAGGTGATCCTTGGCGAGTCGCTGGGTCTCGTGATCGACGCCTCGCAGGAGGCGGCCTACCACGACGGCTCAGCCGTGCAGGCGGCCTTCTCCCTTGACCAGTCGGTGGTGCGGGCGATCGCCGAGCACGACCTCGGGGTGCGGCACGACAAGGCGATCGCGGTGCTGACCGAACTGACCTGGGCGCCGGGCAGCGTGTAAGCCCCCGGCCATGACGACGAACGGGAGGAGATCTCGATGATCACGCGCGATGTCAGTCAGCTCCTGGTCGTGCCGGCCTTCGTGCACGATTCCCGGTTCGCGGGATGCGGGGCCGGGCCCCTCAACTGGACGTGCTCCACGGTCGGGGGGATCGAAGCCCCGGGCTCGACGAATCTGTCCCCGGCCCAGTCGGCGTCGGCCGACTGCGCTATCTACTTCCCGGGCTTCGTGATCGACCGTCTGGGACTCCGGGAGACGTATCGCTCGCTCCTGCTCGCCCCGAACGCCTACGGGGACGTGCTCTCGACGGATGAGAACGCGCGCTCCCGCTTCCAGGGCATCTCGCTCGGCCTCCAGCACACCTCGGCGACGGGCGGGACGTGGGCCGACTACTCGACGGAGGACTGGCTGATCCACGCGGGTCTGTGGAACCAGACCACGGCCACCAGCACGGCGGCGGGCTTCTACGCCCCGGTCCAGCGCGATGCGGCCGATGTGCTCGGGGAGGAGCTCTCGACCACGACGTCGACGGCGGCCGCCCCCACCGGGCGGGGCGATCCGACGACCAGCACCGGGATCAGTTACTACGTGGGTCCTGGCGCAGTGTTCGATCTCGGTGGCGCGAAGCGGTACATCCGGTGCCTCATGCGGCCGCACTTCGATGCGACCGGCAGCGGCGCGGTAGGCACCCGGATCGGCGTCACCGCCATCTTCGGGGAGCCGGACTACGCCCGACCGAACGAGACCGCGGTCAAGCGGATCCTGGTCACCACGCCGTGCGCGACCTAGTCGCGGTCGAGCTCCTGGCCCCGGTGGCCGCCCCTACGGGTGGCCACTGGAACGCCGGGGAGGTGGCCGGCTTCGAGGCGGACGTGGCGGCTCGTCTGATCGCTCGCGGGCTGGCGAGACCCGTGCCGAAGGCGCCCACGGGCCCGCCGGCGGACAAGCAGATACGTTCGGCTCCGGTAAGGAAGTGACGGTATGAGCGGAATCTACGCGATAGAACACGTCGCGTCAGGCCGCATATACATCGGTGCCTCGGTCAACATTCCGAGACGCTGGAAACGCCACATGAACGACCTCGACGCTGGCCTGCATCGCAATGCTGTTCTTCAGGCTGCGTGGGTCCAGTTCGGTCGCGACGCATTCCGTTTCTATGTGCTGGAACGGTGTGAACGCGCCGTGCTTCAGCGCCGCGAACAGGAATGGATCTCTGGGTTAGAGGCCGCCGTAACCGGCTTCAACCAGAGCCCGACCGCTGGGTGGCATCCGCACACGGATCAGAGCAGGGCGCGAGTCTCGGCTGCTCTCAGAGGCCGAACGTGTACACCTGAGCACCGCGCGGCGGTCTCGCGGGCAAACAAGGGGCGCCTATTCAGCATCGCGCACCGGCTAGCTCTAAAGGCTGCGCGTGCTCGGCAGCAGGTAACCGAAGAGACGCGCCGTAAGTTGCGGACCAACGCACTGTGTCGACTCCGTGAGAACGGACACTTTGCTGGTGAGAGTCAAGGGAGACCGCACGACGAAGTGACCGCTGCAATGTAACGCCCACACACGCGGAAAGGAGTCGCCTGACCCATGTCCTCGCACAAGGATTTCGCACAGCAGGCCCCTGGGGCCACCGGAGTGGATCGCAACCATCCCGCAGAACGTGGGTATCACACGGAGATCGTCGATGCCCAGGCTGGCATCGTGGTTGAAACTCCGCCGCGCAAGAAGGTCGCCATCGTCGGCTTCGCGGCGTCGAGTCGCAATCTCGCGCCCTTCGACGATGAGAGCTACGCCATCTGGGGGCTGAACCAGCTCTACCGCCACATCCCGCGGGAGACCCGGCACTTCGACATCCACGCCAACTGGCGGGAGGACAACGTCGAGGGCACCGATCACCCCCAGTGGCTGGCCGAATGCGGGATGCCCGTCTACATGACCCAGGTGGAGCCGTCCATCCCGACCAGCGTGCGCTACCCGATCGAGGCGGTCATCCGCGATGTGACGGGCACGGACTACTTCACCTCCACCGTCGCCTTCATGGTGGCCCTCGCGCTCTACGAGCGGTTCGAGGAGATCGCCATCTACGGGATCGACCTCATCGTCGGGACCGAGTGGGACTGGCAGAAGGCGTGCGTGGAGTACCTGCTCGGCATCGCCCACGCGCGCGGGGTCACGGTCCGCATCCCGCCCATGTCGGCGCTCCTTAAGCAGCGATGGCGTTACGGCTACGAAATCGAGCCGCCGGGGGGCTTGATCAAGCTGACCGAGCTCCAGCGGCGCCAGGGCGCCCTGACGAACGAGCGGAACACCCTGATCGCCCGGCTCCAGACGATCGACGGGGCGCTGCAGGAGAACGGCTACTGGGGCCAGATCGCGGACCTCCGCTCGAAGGGCGGGCATATCAAGCTGAACGAGGACTCATGAGCTTGCGTGGCGTCGGGATGCCAAGTCCTGATGAGACACCAGATGAGCGCGCATGGGCCGGGTTCTGGACGCTGATGGCCGTTCTGACCGTGGCTGCCGGTCTCGTGGCCTTGTGGCTGATGGGCTGAACGAGGACACATGAGCCCGAGTGTATCGGCCCTCGTCACGGTGGCCACGACATGAGCGACACGGCCCCCACCATCATCCGCGAACGCGCCTCGCTGGAGATCATCGACCACTCCACGGTGATCCCGCGGAAGGTGCGGGAGATCGACGTGGTGATGGTGGAGGGGAAGGTCGTGGAGCGCACGGATCGGCCACTGGCCGAGACGGCCTGGCAGGCCATGCGTCGGTATCAGCGGCGAGAGGGGTTCGGCGGGGTGTGCTGGCGGGTCTGGGTGGCCATGCTGGCGTGGCGCGCGGCCGTGTGGGTCGGGCGAGTTCTTCGGGGCTCGTCCTAACGCGGAGGATTAGAAAATTCCAATCATTCGTGCGGGACGCGATAACATCGCCGCCCTCATCTCGGGGGCGGGGACGGCCTGGGGCAGCAGCACCTACATGTGGGTCTCGTCATCCACGGCGGGCCACAACCCGGCCTCGACGTGGTTCGGCCCGACCGGCGCCTCGCCGAGCTGCATGGGAGGCGACGTATCCGCTTCGGGCCGCGAACATCCTCCAGTACCGAGGGCTCTGGGCCACCGACGAAGCGAACTTTGAGTGGAACCAGTGGGGCCTCGGGAACGCGACCTCCACCAGCGCGGGCGAGCTGCTGAACATGAGCAACCAGTCGTGCTTCATCCAGAAGACCAACCAGCAGAGCGTCCAGTTCACCACATGTTTGCAAATTACGACTTAGGGATATGACGGGGCTCGAGATTTCCATGCGGACAATATCCCCAGCGTCCCATGGCACAGTTACAGTTCATACACAGGGTGCGGAAGCCCTTGGGGAATCCGTTCTTCTTCACCCATACATCGAACGGCATATGAAGACTACGGCGATGTTTCGATCCGCCGCCGTTGATGTGGTCGATCGAAAGAAATTCCCGATGGGATTCGCCACAGCAGGCACACGCGGTTCCGTAGTGCCGGAGCACCTCGGCGCGAAGTGCTTGCTGGCGTTTCCGATAGTACTCCGGGCGACTGGCGCACGATTCGCGATGCTTCTTCATGATGTCTGGTCTTCTCAGGTATTCGTGCAGCCACGCCTTCGCCTTCGTCCGCTTCCGGTATTCCCGCATATACTCACGGTTCTGTTGGCGTCGTTCCGGCGTTCGGGCACAGGCGGGGCAGATGAACGCCTTACGCCCCGTGGGCATGGGCTGGCGGCAGCGGGGGCAGCGACTCGGGTAGTGGATCGGGTGGCCCTTCTTGCGTCCCATCGCCACCAGTTTACCACAGCTTACGCCATGGCGAGAGTCACCTGATGGCCGTCAACCTGCACACGACGCACTTCCGCTGGGGTGTTGACGAACTCGCCGAGAGCACCCACGGCTGGTACGCCGCCGAAGACGCGAATCCCGCCGTCGGCGTGCTCCCGCTCGATACGGTCATCCTGCTGCGGTTCAACGAGCAGGAGACCGGCGGGACGGCCATCGCCAACGTCGATGGGGTGTTCGAATTCCGCATCAATAGCGGGGCGTGGACGGCACTGACCACAACTTCGGCGGGCCCGCGTGCCGTGGCCGCCGTGGCCCTGACGAATGGGAGTGCCTGCACCAAGCGGCTCTCGGGGACGGGCACGTTCGAGACCACGGGCGCCGGCCAGACCGAAGACGGCACCAGCGGCGGCGCCGCGAACGACATCGCCGCGTCGGGCTGCTCCGAGACCGAGTGCGGGATCATCATCGACCTGGCAGATGTGGCATTCAACGATGTCATCCAATTCCGCCTCACCTCGCCGGACACCACCGTCACGAACGACGTGGTCCCGAGCCTCACGATCGGGGCGCGGGTCGTCTCGGCCACGGAGTCCCTGAAGGTTGACGACGCCGAGACGACCGCCCTCCAGGTGGGCCTCTCCCCGAACGAGTCGGACGTGGTGGCCGCGACGGAGACCGGGACGGCCGAAGAGGTCTCGTCCGGTCCCGTCGTCGTGGACACGACGGAAAGCCTACTGGTGGGCGTGAGCGAGATCGTGGATCGCCTGCTCGCGTCGATCGATCCGGTTGAGACGGCGGCCGTCCGGGCCACGGAGACGCCGGATCGGCTGGACGTGGTGTTCGACCGTGCGGACACGTCCCGGGTGGGGGTGGACGAGGTGGCTCTGCTCCTGGCCTCCCTGGACCCCCAAGAGACGGCGGGGGTGGGCGCCACCGAGTCCTTGGTCATGGATTCCATCCTCTCGGGTGCCGACAGCCTCCTGGCGGGCTTGACGGAGGGGAATACCGACGCCCTGCTCTCGGTCTTCGATCCCGACAGTCTCCGCGTCGCCCTCAGTGAGCAGGCGGACAGCGTATCGGCCCGCCTAGAAGCGGGCGAGATCCTGCCGATCGGGCTCGCCGACGCGCTGGGAAGCCTCGCCGTCACCCTGACCGATGCCGAGGCCGTCGCCCTCCTGCTGGGCGAGAGCCTGGTCATCGATGTCCTGACGGATGCTGGCGAGACCATCCCGGTCGTCCTCAGCGTGGGCAGTGACGCCCCGATGTGGCTCCTGACCGCCACCGACACGGTGAGTGTGGGCGCGGGGTCAGCCGGCGAGGCGGGTGAGTACCAAGGCGCGGGCGGTGCGCGGCATTACACCCGGCTGAGCTGGGCGGTACAGCACGAACAGTGGGGAGGTCCGGCGTGAGTTACCTCACCGCGAATCAGTACCGTAGTCATCCCGACTTCAGCGGCACGACCTCGACGGGATCACTGCTCAGCGTCGACTTCGGCTGGAGCATGTCGTACATCCGCGTCGCCAACAACGGCACGGTGCCGCTTCGGGTCACCTTGACCTCATCGGTGGCGACCACCGCCGATGCCGAGCTGGCGTCTGGCGAAGTGCTGGAGACTCGGGACATCCCGACGCACGTGCTCGGGCTCATGACGACGTCGACCTCGACGGAGGCGACCGACTTCCGCCGGGCCCGCGTGCTGGCCCTGGGGGGCTGACCGATGGAGATGAACTTCTTCTCGACCGGCCACAGCATGAGCGCGTCAAGTTGCTACTGGCGCGCGGGCTCGCCCTCCTGCTTCCCCTATGACACGCTGGCCTTCGGCTTTCCGGCGGTGGGCGTGCGCATCTACAACACCTGCGGGGATCGACTGTTCTTCACGCTGGGACCGGGTCTGCCCTCGACAGCCGCCGACCTCATCGCCGGGTGCTCGGCGCTGGTCATCGATCATCTCCCCCCGGCGGGTGGCCTCACGCTCATGAGCACGTCGAGTTCCTGCACCGCGCGGCCGCTGGTGGGCGTCAGCGCGTGGGCCTCCGCATGACGCTGACCTGTGGATCGCTCTACTCAGGCATCGGCGGGGCGGATCTCGGCCTCGAACGGGCGGGCTTCACCCTCGCGTGGCAGGCCGAGTGCGATCCGTGGCGGCGTCGGGTGCTCGAACAGCACTGGCCTCACATCCCCCGGGTCTCGCGGGTCGAGCACGCTGCCCTCGTCGAATTGGCCCCCGTCGATCTGCTTTCCATCACGCCGCCCGCGAGTGATCCGGAGTGGCTCCTATTGATCTGGCCGCTCGTGGCGCGGTTGCACCCATCACTCCTGGTGATCGAGACAGGGCTTCGCTGTGCCGACGCACTCCGGGAGGCGTTCCCGCGCCTCGGCTACTCCGGCATTGGGATCAACATCGCGTGTGAGCGTCGCGGACTCCGTGGGGTGTCCGTGCGGAACTCCCGCACCTTTGCGGTGGGCCGAGCCGGAACCCCAGAGGGCCTCGCCGAGTTGTTGGCGGAGACCGAAGCGCAGGAATCACTGACGCTCGATGAACCCGACGAGGGGCGCGCGCCCGGCACGATGACCCAGGTCATGGAGTGGCTGGCGGGCTTGCCGATCGGGTGGACGTGTCTCTGTGGTCAACCCCCAGGCCAGTGCGCGGAAACGGGGGCTCGCCTGCTCGCCTGCAACGATGCCATCGCGCCCGCGCTCACGCAGTGGCTCGGCGGGCGACTTCGGGCGCTCCTCCCGCAAGAGGTGGCCGCATGACCATCACCGGCGAGTGGTATCACCAAAACGCCCGGCCGATCCTCAAGAGCGAGAACGTCGTCAGCCAGGATGTCGCAACGTGCGATCTCGGCGACGGGATCGTGACGAGCGAAAAGGCGACGTCGAATCTCCGGGCGCGATCCATCCTGTTGTTCATGGCGGCGGCGACGTCCACGGAGGCGGGCGGCGTGGCGGGCGTGGCGACGACGGCGATCGTGGCGTGGCGCCCACGCATTCCGGTGAACGTGCTCGCGGTCTCGTACCTCTCGCTCCAGCCACATCAGAATGCGACGTGCGACAACTTCACGCTGTACGGAAATGCCGGGACGTGCATTACCGACATCGCGCTCAAGGGGGAGAGCACGGCGCTGGCGCGTGGGACGCGCGTGGCCAGTGGCGCGCTCACCCGCGTGGCCCTCGCGGCCAATACCGACGTGCTCATCAAGGGCTTTCTTTCGACGTGTTCCGTGTCGGGTATGGCGGGCTTCATCCTCGATTACGAATCGACAGGCTGATGGCGTCGCTGCTCCTGGTTCCCATCCTCCAGTTCGCCATCCACGACGATGGAACCCTGGCGGTGCTGTCGCCGTGGCATCCGCAGATCATCATCACGCAGCATCTGCTGGATGTGGCCGATTGGCGGCGGGTCGAGGTTCAGGGCGACGAGGTGACCTTCCGCTGTACGAACGGCGGAGCGACCTACGTGCTGGATCCGCCCGATATGCGCGAGACCTCGGCCTGGCGGGTTGGGCAGATGGATGGCCGTCTTCTGCGTTCCGCTCGCCTCCTCCGGAGTTGGCCGTGATCCAGGTCTGCACGAGCAGCACGGACAACGAGTTCGCCACCACGGGCGACGTCATGATGATCCTCTTCCAGGCCACCACGACGGCGATGGTCGCGACGACGGGGGAGATCAACTACCTCGGCACGCTGGTCCGCCGGGCCTCCGTCTGGGCCGAGACGCGCCTCGGCTATCCGCTGGGGCTTCAGATCTACTCGGAGAGCCTGCCGGCCTCGGGCGGTCGGCACCTGATCGTGTCGCGGACGCCGATCATGGCGGTGCTGCGGCTCTTCGACTCCACGGCGACCTGCGAGGCCACCGAACTCACCTCCACGGAGTTCGTGGTGGACGATGCGGCGGCCGGCCTGATCAGTCGGGACCGCGGCTTCGCCTGGACCAACTACGACACGGTGACCGGGGGCGATCTGGCCCTCGGGTTGACGGGCTATCGGCTGCCGGGCATGGCGACGCGCCCCTGGCTGGTGGAGTACCTCGCGGGGTACGTGCCCATCGGCGGGGTGACGACCTCATCCGACAACTGGAGCACGGCGGGCCCGAACGGGAGCACCACCACGGGGACGACATTGCCGGAGGATATCCGGCAGGCGGTGGCGCTCAAGGCGGCCGAGTTCCAGGCGAACCCGATGGGCATCGTGTCCCGGCGGGTGGGGGATCTCGCCGTGGAGTATGCCTCGGCCGGGATGGGCGGGAGCCGGGCGGATCAGATGTTGGAGCCGTATCGGAGGCTTGGCTAGAGATGCTGGCCGAGCTGACCTCCCTCTGCCGGCAGACGGTCCAATTGGCGGCCCGCACAGGCGTGGATGGGTATGGCGAGCCGACCTATGGCAGCAATGTGGCGTATCGAGTCCGCGTGGCCGGCAAACGTCGTCTGGTGCGGAACGATCAGGGCCAGGAGGTCCTCTCGACCCAGACCCTCTACTTCGCGGCGAATCCCGCCATCGGCGCTCACGATCGGATCACGCTCTCGACCGGGGATGTCCAGTCCACGGAAACCGGCGTCGTCACGCCGGCGATTCTGTCTGTCGGCAAATTTCCAGATGATTTGGGCCGGCAAACGACCGTGCTTTATCTAGCATGAATCGCCAGCTCGGTCTGAACGGGGATGCGCTTGGTCCCTCGTCGACTGCCTAGCCATGGCGCAAACCACCGTCGTCCTCACCGGCCTTGACGCACTCCTCCAACGACTCCAGCGGGTCGGCGGGAATCTCCCGGCCGTCGTCGGGCCGGCTCTCTACCGCGAGGGCGAGGCAATCATGACGGCGGCCAAGAGGCGGACGCCCTTCAAGACCGGGGCTTTGCGCGCGAGCGGCACGGTGCTGCCCCCTGAGCAGCAGGGATCGTCGGTGGTCGTGACCCTCGGGTTTGGCGGGCCGGCCGTCAACTACGCGGTGTTCGTCCACGAGAACCTGTCGGCCATTCATCCCAGCGGTGAAGCCAAGTTTCTGGAGCGCCCGGTGGACGAAGCCCGTGCGGGCCTGGAGCAGCGACTCGGGGCGGCCCTCAGCCGAGAGATCGCCCGGCTGGTGGGGGGTCGGGCATGAGCGTGCTCGACGACATCAGCGACGTGCTCTCGTCCGGCGGCATCACCCCCAGCATCTACAAGTCCGTGCTGCCGAGCACCCCGGATAGCGTGCTGGCGCTGTTCGAGACCGGCGGTCCGGCGCCGATCCACGCCATGGCGAAGGGGCCCGGGACGGCGGTGGTCGAGCGCCCCCATGTGCAGGTGCTCTCGCGGGACACCCGGGCGGATACCGCCCGGCACATCGCGCAGCAGGCCACGGCGTTGCTCGACGCCCTGGAGCGGACGGTCAACGGCGTGCGGTATCTCTCGGTCTACGCCATCCAGTCGCCGTTTTTCATGCAGCGCGACGAGACGGGGCGCGTGCTGTATGCAGTCAACTTCGAGGTGCTGCGCGTGCCGGTGACCTCGTCATGACCAGCCTGCTCCAGCACCAGGTGATGGCGATGCGCGCGAGTGCGATGGCCATTGCGGCGACGGCGGACGCCATCCTGACGGCCATAACGGAGGCGACCAAGCCAGTCCCCGGCACGCCCTGCGAGCATCCGGCCGCCCAGCGCACGCCGACTCCGCGGATGGGCGCGCCTGAGGCGTGGCGGTGTGTCTGCGGGCAGGAAGGAGATGGATGATGGCCCTCGTGTTCAGGAACGCGACGATCTTCTTTGGCGGGATGGAATTGACGGGGCAACTCAACCGGGTGACCCTCGACTATTCCGCTGAAGCCCTCGATGCCACGGTCTTCGGCAACGCGACCCGCGTCAAGCGAGGCGGGCTGAAGGATGCGCGGGCGGCGGGCGGCGGCTTCTGGGCGGGCGCGGCCACCGCGCAGATCGACCCCGTGCTCTATGACGGGGTGGGCGTGAACGACAGCGTCCTCACCCTCTTCGGCGACACCATCGTGCCGGGGAGCACGTCCACGGGCTCCGGCTTTGCCTTCAAAGTCGTCCAGGGTCGCCTGACGATCGGCGGAGCCGTCGGGGAGATCTTGCCCTTCGAGTTCGAGGCGCTGGGCCGAGGAGTCTCCGCATGATCGTCCGGGCGATCGTCCTCAAGAACGCGAGCGTGACCGGGGTGTGCAGCTCGAATGTCCAAGATGCCGCCGGGACGACGGGCTACCAGATCGGACGGGTGCTGGCGGGGAAGACGCTCTATGCGGCGCTCCATACCCTCTCCAGTTCGACGGGCAACACGATCACGGTGCGGATCCTCAGCGCCTCATCGAGCGCGATGGGCGCGCTCAATCCCGGCACGTGTCAAATCGGATTCACCGCGCAGAGTTGTCGCACGGCGGAATGGGCCACGCCGATTCCCGGTCCTCTGAGCAGTGATCACGAGTTCTGGAAGCTCGTGTGGAATACCTCGACGACGGGGCGGAACTTCCTCGGCTGGATCAGCATCGAAGGCGATAGCGCCGTATAAGGAGGACACACTGTGGCCACGCAAGTTTGGAAAAACCCCTGGTTCAACGTCAACGGCGTGATGCTCGCCTGCAACGTGGAGTCCCTCTCGCTCTCCTACGAAGCGGAGTCGCTCGAAGCCACGGTGATGGGGAGTAATTCCCGCATCAAGGCTGGCGGACTCAAGTCGCAGGGGATCGACGTGACGTTCTTCCAGAACTTCGCGTGCGTCGATGCGACGCTGTTCGGCCTCGTCGGCTGTCAGACGTGCATCGAGATCCGGGCCTGCTATGCCTGCTCAGCGGCGGCCAATCCGGTCTGGGAGGGCACGTTCCTGCTGCAGAGCTACCCGCCGTTCGGCGGCGCCGTGGGCGACATTTTGAAGACGGCGGTCCGCTTCGAGTCGGCGGGCGATCTGCGGCACTGTGCCGTGACGACGGCGTAAAGGCCATCGGGCGTGCGGTCGGATGGCGCTCGGGCCGCATCACTCCTGCGGGCGAGGGGTAGGCCGGCGCTGCCTCCCGCGGCGCTTCCGGCCCGATCGCACGCCTCTGCCTGGACATAGCGAGAAGGAGGGTACGTCATGACGCACTCCGTGGAACTCACGGTGAACGGGCGCATCAAGCGCCTCAAGTTCACCATCTCTGAGGTCAAGGCGTTGGAAGCCCGGCTCGGCAAGCCGGCTGGGGACATCTTCGCCGATCTCGGGAAGCTGTCCATCACCAGCCTGCAGCAAGTCCTCTGGGCGGCGCTCCGCCATGAGGACAAGAAACTCCGCTTCGAGGATGTCGAGACGATGCTGCAGGCGCACCTCGAGGGTGGCGGCAGCCTCTTGGAGTTCCTCTATGCCATCAACGACGCGGCCGTCGCGTCGGGGTTGTTTGGGCGGGGGGCGGGGGACGAGGAGGCGAAGACGACGACCGGCTAGCGCCGTGGGAGGCGGTGGCCTATGGCCCGCTCGGCCTCCGCCCGTGGGAATTGGCGCGGCTGACGTTCGCCGAACTGGCGCAGTGCTGGGAGGCATGGATGCGGTGCGAGGAAGAGCGGAAGGCGGAACTGGCGTGGGGCCTCTCCCACGTCATGAGCCCGCACCTCAAGAGGCCGATCCCGCCCGATGATCTCCTGCTCGCCCTGATCGGCCCCGACGCCTTCGCCCGCCGGAAGCACCGCGAGATGGGGGCCTGACAGGTGGCCTTAACTGATCAATGGTTAACGTCGGCGATCTGATCGCGACCCTCCGTGTTGATACCGCACGGTGGAAGAGCGGCTTTACCGAAGCGGAGCGCGCCGCAGGACAGTTCGGCGCGAAGTTCCAGCAGCAGACGAAGGCGACGACGGCCGGACTCCAATCCCTCCAGACCGAGCTGAGCCGCTTGCCCGGCCCCATCGGGGTCGCGGCGAGCGGACTGGGCCGGATGGTCAGCATCCTCACGGGTCCGAGCGGTCTCGCGATCGCAGCGGTCGGGGCCGGCGCGGCGATACTCGGCCTGGCTTCCCGATTCGCCAACACGGCTGAGCGCCTCGACAACCTCTCCCGGCAGACCGGGCTCAGTATCGCGTCCCTCCAAGCCTTCGAGCATGCGGCCAAGCAGGCGGGCCAGGCCCCCGAGGGGCTCGTCATGGGGCTGGGCCGGATCAACATGGCGATGGCCGATGTGCTCAAGGGCAATACGGAAGCGGCGAAGTCCTTCGAGTTGATCGGGGTGGATCTCGCCAAGTTGGTGATGTCAGGGGCCTCGACCGAAGAGGTACTGGGTCACGTGGCCACGGCGTTCACGAAGATCAAAGACCCGCTACTCGCGGGTGCGGCGGCCACGGATATTTTCGGGACCCGCAACCGAGCCCTGTTCAGCACGCTTCAGGCTATCGCGGGGGCGGGCGGGGTCGGGGCGTACACCGAGGCCCTCCAGCGGGCCGGCAATGTGACCGACGAAGAAACGATCCGCATGGGGTTGCGGTTCGACGCCCTCACGGACCAGGTGAGTGCGGCCTTCGACGCGATCACCCTGACGGTGCAAGGCTGGGCCACGCGGTTCGTCGTCGATGTCGTCGAGGCGCTTGAGAAAACGATGGTGGCCATGCGGGCTTTCGGCGCGGCGTTCAAGAAACTCTGGGAAGAGGACTGGGCGGGCGCGGTGAAGATCATCCGCGATATGCAGGCAGAACTCCGCGAGCGGACGCCGCCCGGCGGGCCGAGCCCCGGTGGGGGAACCGACAGCGAGCGCCAATTCGCCACCGTCGCCAGCCAGATCAAAGCCATCCGCGAGAACTTCACGCTCTGGCAGCAGGCGCTTGATGCCGGCAGCATCTCTCTCAGCGAGTTCCGGGATCAGGTGGCGAGCCTGCGGGATCGTTTGACGGAGCTCGGCGCGCCCACGAAGGACATCCTGAGCCTCGACTACGAGCTGGTCAAGGCCGTGAAGGCCGTCACCGAGGCGTACAACGACGCGGGTCGCCAGGTACGGGCCGCCCTGGAGGACGCCACGGCGTCCCGGATCGAAGCCGAGCAGCGGGTGGCTGGCGACATCAACGCCGCCGAGGAGACGCTGTTCCAAGCCAACATCCGGCGCTACCAACGGGAGGCCGATGAGTACGCGCGGCAGATGCGCCGCAAATTCGGGGCGGCGAAGGAGACGGATGATCTGATCGCGGCGAACCGCCTGGCGATGGACGAGAAGATCCGCACCTTGGAAGTCAACCGAGGCATCCAGACGCCCGTGCAGAATTACGCCTGGCCAGGATCGACGGGCGGCCTGACCTCCGCCGACCAGGCCGCCATCGCCGCGGTGCAGGCATCCACGGCTGTGCTCAATGCCATGCTCGCCTTTGAGCAGGGCCAGAAGCCGCAGGAGATGGTCCAGCCGGTGAAAGTCACGAACTGGCCCGCCGCTGGACAGTCGCCGTTCGCGTTCCCATCAGGCGGGACAGAAGATCAGCCGCTCGCAGCCCCATTCCGCATGTCGGGTCCCTATGGGATTACCCAGCCGGATCTTGCCACGGTGTTGCGCGCGTTGGCGCAGGGCGGTCGAGGCGAATTTGCCCCGCCCTCTTCGTATTATCCCGGCGGCGCTTACGGGAGCGGGTCGGGAGCGCATATCGTGGTGGGGCAGACGCCGTGGGGTCCGATCCTCAAGGACGCGAAGGTAGCCCTGACGGAATTGACGGCCCAGTTCAGGGCCACCGTCCGGGCCCAGCAGCGAGTCCAGGAATTCACCTCGGGGTTGCTTGAGGAACGGGTCGGAGGCATGGGCGGCGCCTTCGCGCCGCTTCCCACGGCGAACATCGCGGCCGAGCAAGCCGCGTGGGAGGCCGCTCGGATCGCCGCCCTCCAGCGCGAGCTCCAGCTCCTCGAGCAGCAGGCCGCGGCCGTGACGGCGCGCTACACGAAGGAGATCGAGGCGCAGCAGCAGATCATCGAGGCCGCGCAAGCCGAGATCACGGCGGCCCAGAAACGGATCGCGGAGGTCCAGAAACTCAAGGCGGAATATGACCGCCTGACGGCCTCCTATCAGGCCGGGCTGCGCGTGTGGACGCAGCTCACGATCGCGTCCACCGAGAGCGTCCGCGTGCTCGGCGTCATGGTAAGGCAGATGGTGGACTCTGCGCGCACGGCGAAGGATGTGACACTCGCCGTGAGCTTCTTGGGAGCGGCCCTCGAATTGGCGGTCGGGCAGTTCCAGACACTCGCGGAGTTCGGGCAGGGTTCATTCACGAAGATCATGACCAGCCTGCGCAGGATCTTCGCGGAGCTGCCAAATGTCCTCAGGCGGATTCAGGCGGCACAACTGACGCCCGAGGCCAAGGTCGATTTACTCTCGCAGTTGGCCCAGGATCTCCTGAGCGCCATGCAAGGCGCACTCTCCGCCAATGCCCAGTATTTCCAGCGACTCCGTGATGAGGCCCAGCAGGCATCCGCCGATCGGATCGATGCGCTTCGCAAGGAGCAGGCGGCCAAACGGGTGATCCTCACGACCCTTGAGAATTGGCGCCGTGTCGCCCTCTCGATCCGCGAGCAGCTCCTCGGGCTCCAGGTCGGGCCACTCGGTCCCACCAATCCGAACGTCGGTCTCGGTCTCGCGCAGCGCGAACTGACCATCGCGATGGCGGCATTTCGGGCCACGCCGACCCCTGAGTTAGCCGCCGCTGTTCAAGCG
>ERZ1292644.82-Hain-H14-01um-R2-82-length-61344-cov-8_pt1 | contig 61344 bp, 64 predicted proteins | sample MGYA00564402_ERZ1292644 | MGnify/ENA primary metagenome ERZ1292644 (study PRJEB36523, sample SAMEA6512644) | groundwater metagenome | collected 2019-01-09 | study: AquaDiva: Metagenomics assemblies of 32 groundwater samples
GTTCCGCTTATGTCCGAGAAATCGTTGTCTGGCGAACAAACCTTGAGGTGACGCCGACAAGGTGACTTTCGGGGTTGGGATAGGCGTCAGAAATAATTGCGCATTAGTCCCGCGTAAACGGCGAACGCTCGAAGCCGTGCATGGAAAACCACCACTGTATAGCGATGATGGCGCCCTTGGCCGGTTGGATGAGAGCCATCATCATGACGATCGCGAACGGCAGAATGACCGCCGTCAGCACCCCGACAGACAGGTTCGCATCCTTGACCAGCACAATGATCAGCGGGGCAAGCAGATGTCCCGTGACGAAGATCGCAACATAGGCTGGGAAATCGTCTGCCTGCTGGGGCGTCCAGTCCTGACCGCATGTGTCGCACCGTGCGATCGGCTTGAGGAATTTTGGGAAGAGCCTGGCTACGCCACAACGCGGACAGCGTCCAAGCGCGCCGCGCCTGACTGCTTCGAGCGCGGAAAGCGAGACTGAGACTGTTCCGGCCGTTTCTCCTTCATGCGCTGCCGTCGATGCGACTTTAGTGCCTTCGTCAGGCATCGACGCGGGCCGCCGGCGCAGCCTTGCGCACGCTTTCGTCGACATGGCTCTCGAACTGGGCAAAATTGTCGACGAACTTGGCAACCAGATCCTGGGCGGTCTTGTCATACTCCACCGGATCGGCCCAAGCGCCGCGCGGGTCGAGCAGCCTGGAATCGACGCCCGGCACGGCAACCGGAACCTCGAACCCGAAGTTGGGATCCTCCCGGAACTCGGCGTCATTAAGGCTGCCGTCGAGCGCCGCGTTCAGCAGGGCGCGCGTCGCCTTGATCGGCATACGCTTGATGCCCTCCATTGTCGCCTTGCCGCCAGACCAACCGGTGTTGACCAGCCAGCATTTGACGTTCCCCTTTGCGATCCGCTCCTTGAGGAGGTTTCCGTAGACGGATGGATGGCGCGGCATGAATGGAGCGCCAAAGCATGTCGAAAAGGTCGCTTCCGGTTCCGTCACGCCGATCTCGGTGCCGGCGACGCGGGCGGTATAGCCTGACAGGAAATGGTACATCGCCTGGTCGGGCGTGAGCCGGGCGATCGGCGGCAGCACGCCATAGGCATCGGCGGTCAGGAAAATGACGTTCTTCGGTAAAGGACCGAGATTCCTTTTGCTCGCGTTGGGGATGAAGTCGATCGGATAGGAACCGCGGCTGTTCTCGGCGAGCGAGGCATCATCAAGGTCGATCGTACGGGTGTCGGGATCGATCGCGACATTTTCCAGAATCGTGCCAAAGCGTCTTGTTGTGGCGAAGATTTCCGGCTCTGCCTCTTCCGACAGACGGATCATCTTGGCATAGCAGCCGCCCTCGAAATTAAAGACGGCGGTGTCTGACCAGCCATGCTCATCATCACCGATGAGCGTGCGGCTGGCGTCTGCCGATAGCGTCGTCTTGCCGGTACCCGACAGGCCGAAAAAGACCGCAGTGTCGCCGCCCGGGCCAATATTGGCCGAGCAGTGCATCGGCATCACGCCCTTCACCGGGAGCAGGTAATTAAGGATGCCAAACACGCTCTTCTTCATCTCACCGGCATAAGCAGTGCCGCCGATCAGGATCAGCTTTTCGCTGAGGTTTACCGCAACCACCGTCTCGGTGCGCGTGCCGTGCCGCGCGGGATCGGCCCGGAAGCTGGGCAGGTCGATAATGGTATATTCGGGCGAGAATCCCTCCAGATCAGCGGCGGTCGGGCGCACCAGCAGCGTGCGCACGAACAGGCTGTGCCAGGCGAGCTCAGTGATCACCCGCACATTGACGCGATGCTCAGGCTGCGAGCCGCCGAAGAGATCGGCGACATAGAGCTTGTCCAGGCCTTCGAGCGCCTTGATGAAGTCCACGCGCAGGTTCGCGAAATGCTCTGGCGTCATCGGCGCATTGGTCTTACCCCACCAGACGGTGCCTGTCGTCTCGGCGTCGCGTACGATGAACTTGTCCTTGGCCGAACGGCCGGTGTGCTTGCCCGTCGCGACCACGAAGGGGCCGTCCCTAGACAGCAGCCCTTCGGCATTCCGCACCGCCTCTTCAATGAGCTGCGCCGTGCCCAGGTTATGGAGAGCGCGCGCATGGCCGTTGACTCCGGCCAGCACGGTGCGCGCGAAGAGGTTGGGCATGGCTGAACTCCTTGAACCGTGAGTCGCACAGCGACGAAAATACCGTGACAGTCCGGTAGCATATAGCATATGTGAGATGTAAGATTGTAATTTGATGTTTTATGCATCATGAGGTCCAATGATCACGTCACAGCAGATGCGGGCCGCCCGCGCCCTTCTTGGGCTGGACCAGCGCCAGCTAGCCGCCTTGGCCGGCGTGTCGCTGCCGACCATTCAGCGTATGGAAGCGTCCGACGGTCAGGTGCGCAGTGTCGTTGACACGCTGGTCAAGGTGATCAATGCACTCGAAGCGGCGGGCATCGAGATCATCGGCGAGAATGCCCCGAGCAGCGGCGCGGGGCGCGGGGTTCGCTTGAAGGAAAGCGTCACGGGCAAAAGCCCGAAACGTGTCCTGTCGGTCCTGTTCGACCAGATCGAGGAGCCGGCGGGCACTAGTCATGCCGGTTGATGCCCGGCGCTTTGCCTTAACGCCCAAGCTGATCACTGTTTTGCGCGAAGGCTATGGCGTGGACAGGCTGCGCCGCGACGCCGTGGCGGGTCTGACCGTCGCCATCGTCGCGTTGCCGCTTGCCATGGCGCTCGCGATCGCCAGCGGCGCGTCACCCGACAAGGGGCTCGCCACCGCTGTGGTGGCGGGATTTCTCATTTCTGCGCTTGGCGGCTCGCGCGTCCAGGTCGGCGGCCCCACCGGCGCGTTTGTTGTCGTCGTGTTCAACGTCATCGCCCAGCACGGCTATGATGGGCTCGTGCTCGCGACGCTGACGGCCGGGCTTATGCTGATCGCCGCCGGTTACGCGAAGCTCGGCAGTCTGATCCGCTATATCCCGCATCCGGTGATCACCGGTTTTACCGCCGGTATTGCGGTCATCATCGCCTCCAGCCAGGTCAAGGACTTCCTCGGCCTCTCAATCGACAAGCTGCCCGCCGACTTCATTGCCAAGTGGCAAGCCTATTTCTCGGCGCTCGGCTCGGTGCAATGGGAAGCGCTGGTGCTGGGCGTCGCATCGTTTCTGCTGATTCTCGCGCTGCGGCGCTCGGCACCGCGCCTGCCGGGCTTCCTGATCGCGGTGATCGCCGCTTCGTTCGTGGCGACGCTTCTCCAACTTCCGGTCGAAACCATCGGCTCGCGTTTCCCCGACCTGCCTACCGGCCTTCCAGCGCCCTCCTTGCCGGATATATCGTGGGCAAAACTGCAGGCGGTGATGCCGAGCGCTTTCACCATCGCGTTCCTCGCTGGAATTGAAGCACTTCTGTCGGCGGTGGTCGCGGACGGCATGATTGGTTCGCGCCACCGTTCAAACCAGGAACTGGTCGGTCAGGGCGTCGCCAACATGGCCTCCGCCCTGTTCGGCGGCCTGCCCGCTACCGGCGCGCTCGCGCGCACCGCGACCAACATCAAAGCCGGCGCGCTCACCCCCGTGGCCGGCATGCTCCATGCGATCTTTCTGCTGCTGTTCATGCTGCTCGCTTCAGGCCTTATGGCCTATGTGCCGCTGGCCGCGCTCGCTGCGATCCTGTTCGTGGTCGCCTGGGGCATGAGCGAGCACGAGCGTTTCATGCGCTTGCTGCGCATGCCCGGCGGCGACCGCGCGCTGCTCCTGCTGACCTTCGCCCTTACCGTGCTGGTGGACCTGACGGTGGCGATCGGTGTCGGTGTGACGCTGGCCTCGCTACTGTTCATGATGCGCATGAGTCGAACGGTGGCCATCGCGGGCGGCCTTGACGAACTCTCTGGCGACATGGAGGACGAGCGCGAGGACGTCGGCCAGCGGGATGGGCTGCCCAGGGGGGTCGAGGTCTTCCGTATCGAAGGCCCGCTCTTTTTCGGCGTCGCGGACGAACTGTTGGATATCTTGCGACGGGTCGGACCTACACCAAAGGCGGTCATCTTGCGCATGCGGCGCGTGCCGCTCCTGGATGCGAGCGGTGCGGCCGCGCTCGAGCAAATCGTAACTCAAGCTTGTGCCGCAGGCACGCATATCATTTTCTCCGGCACTCAGGCCCAGCCGCTTGACATGCTCAGGCGTCATTCCCTGGGATTGAATGGCCGCCAGGTCACTCACAGGGCTAGCTTCACCGAAGCTCTCCAACTCGCGGCGGCCATCGCCGACCCATCAACCGATCCCAAAGGCAGCACACTCTCATGACTGACAGCAATGACGACTAAATCTACAACGAAGCATCGTGCGACTGGCTTTCGGCTGTCGAAGCTGCGAGCAGACCTGTCACCGAAGCAACCTTAAACCGCTCGTCCCGGACATGAACGGGCAGCCGGCCGACAATAGGTATGTTACCACACCGGCGCGCGGTTCATAGTCCAGCATAGGGTCGATGATCGCCGACCGCGCTACGCGCGGGCGGCGATCATATATTGCAGTTGCCGGTGGCGGCATCGTGGAACGCAGCCACCCTATGGCCGCCGCGCTCGAAGCGGGTGTTCGCTCCCCGGCGCAGCCATCACTCGCCCGGCTGCGGGACAATGCGCAAATACGGGCGAAGCGTCGTCCATCCCTCGGGGAAACGCTCGTGCGCCTCCTCATCGCCGACCGAGGGCACGATGATAACATCCTCGCCCTGCTTCCAGTTCACCGGCGTCGCGACCTTGTACTTCGCGGTCAGTTGCAGCGAGTCGATCGTCCGCAGGATTTCGTCAAAGTTGCGGCCGGTGCTCGCCGGATAGGTCATGCTCAGCTTCAGCGTCTTGTCCGGCCCGATCACGAAGACCGAACGAACCGTCATCGTGTCGTCGGCGCCGGGATGGATCATGCCGTAGAGCGTCGACACCTTGCGATCGGCATCGGCAATCAGCGGGAAGTTGAGCCGGTGCCCCTGCGTCTGCTCGATGTCGTCGGCCCACTGGTCGTGGTTGGCGAGTTCGTCAACGCTCAGGCCGATCACCTTGACGCCGCGTCGGTCGAACTCGGGTTTCAAGCGCGACACGTCGCCCAGTTCGGTCGTGCAAACGGGCGTAAAATTCTTCGGGTGCGAGAACAGCACCGCCCACTGACCGTTGAGCCAGTCGTGAAAATTGATCTCGCCTTCGGTGGTGGCCGCGGTGAAATCGGGCACGGTATCGCCGAGTTGGATGGTCATAATAGCCTCTCGTAAATGGCAGGCGGCGCTTCGGGCGTTGGCCCGGCGCCGGAAAAACAGGTGGATTCGCTGATTGCCTACAACCGCGGGGGCGGCGGTTCGGGTCCGCGAACCAAGCGCTGCGAATCGCGGGTCGGCGCCCATGGATAGGCGGCCACCGCCGCGGAACGCCGAGCCGCCTCGAGCGTCACGAAATCCGGCAATATCATGCATGAAACGCTGCAGACAGGCGTTCTGGATTGATCCCCTGTGCGTGCCGGTCCGGCAGAGACGCAAAGAGCACGGCGGGACCGGACCCGGACGCCTGTGCGGCTGAACAAAGCGCCCCCGCCTGCAGGGCCAATGCAACGCCCAGCATCAACGAAAGGATCGCGCGCATCAAGGAATAGCATCGGCTCATAGTCAGAGACATGGAACGATCCATGACGATTGAAACCCCATAATCGCCCAATACACCAAAATGTCCGCCCGTTGCGACGCGCGATGCCCTCTCTCCGCCGCCGACTGCCTGCCGGGCCATCAGTTCGCCGATTACCGCGATTTGCCCGTCGAAAGGCCGACACAGCATTCCAGGCGCTCAACAAGTTCTTTTCGCAGCGTCTGCAAAGCAGCCAGTTTGCGATCGACCTCGGCCAGGTGCGCGACGACGATCGTATCGATTTCGACGCATGAACCACGCGGATCGTCGGTCAGTTCCAGAAGCCCGCGAACCTGTTCAAGCGTGAAGCCGAGATCGCGCGCTCGCTTGATGAATGACAAGCGATCGACCTGTGCCTGCCCGTAAAGCCGATAATTGCTGTCCGACCGCCGATCGCAGGTGGTCAGCCCTTCAGTTTCGTAGAACCGGATCGTTTCGATCTTGAGACCGGTGGCTTTCGACACCTCGCCGATCCGCATTCCGTTTTCTCCTTACCCCTAAAGTAAGTCGAGGATTCATATAATCTGTTCGCGTCCCCCATTCTAGGTTGAAGAGATGAGCGCGTGACGCCCCATGCCGGATCGCCTGATCGAGCATGTTCTGAAGAAGCGCGCGCTTAACCGCGATCTCCGGCTCGGCGCGGCGTAGGAAGAACCCCGATTGTTGGCGGCTATGCGGTAGCGATGACGACACAGATAACGACGAAAAAGTCGGTCCGGCGCGAAGGGAAAACGCTCGTTAAAAGGCATCCGGCAGGACGATCGCGGAGCGCAGCCGGATATAAGCGACCGACACACCGAGCGCGCAAGTCGCGATCGCCAACGCTGACTGTGCAGCACCATGTGCTGCTAGGATTACACATCATCGATCAATGCCCACATGCCGATTTCGGCCCGGCGAGCGGCGACAGCTTGTCGTAAGCGCGATGGATACTACGCTGCAACTGTGCATCGGCTGCCACTCATCGACAGCATTCATGTCGCCCCGCCACGGAACGCTCCCCGCGCAGTGTCGTTTCCTTTCATGTGCCTGGCCAAAGGAGCGACAATGACAACCGTAGCCGAAGTGATCATCAAGACGCTCGCGGCGGCGGGGGCACGGCGTTGCTACGGTATCGCCGGTGACTCGCTCAATTACGTTACCGACGCTATCCGCCAGAGCGACATCCGCTGGTTGCATGTCCGGCACGAGGAAGCCGCGGGATTTGCGGCCGGCGCGGACGCGATGCTGACGGGGGAACTGGCGCTCTGCGCAGGCTCGTGCGGTCCGGGAAGCTTGCATTTCATCAACGGCCTGTACGAGTCACACCGTAACCGCGCGCCCGTCGTCTTAATCGCCAGCCAGCTCGCGCAGGCCGAACTGGGTTTCGAATTTCCGCAGGAGGTCGATTTCAAGGCGATCTATGCGACGTGCAGCGTGTTTTGTGAAGAGATCAGAACGCCGGCGCAGGCACGGCGGATGACGGCGATGGCGGCCCAAGCCGCCCTCGCGAGGCGGGGTGTCGCCGTCCTCGTAGTTCCTTCCGACGTCGCCAGCGCCAAGGCCGTCGAAGAGCCGGACTTCGCCGTCCATCGCGCTCGTCCGCTCGTTCGGCCATCAGACGCGGAACTCGACCAACTCGCCGCGGCATTGGCTGCTGGCAAGCGCTTGGCGATCTACGGCGGTTCGGGCTGCGAAGCGGCGCATGATGGGATCGTCGCGCTGGCAACCAAGCTCAAGGCGCCGATCGCCCATACGTCGCGCGCCAAGGACTTTCTTGCCCACGACAATCCCTACGATGTGGGGATGACCGGCATCTTCGGCTGCGAGGCCGGCTTCCACGCGCTCAAGTCCTGCGACACCCTCCTGCTGCTCGGTTGCGACTTTGCCTGGCGGCAGTTCTATCCGGAAAAGGCGACGATCCTGCAGGTCGATCTCGACGGTACGCATCTGGGCCGCCGCCATCCGGTCGATATCGGCGTGGTCGGGGATGTCGCGGCGACTGTCGAGGCCTTGCTCGCGCGCGTAGCGTTGCGCGATGACGACAGCTTCCTTCGCGAATGTCTCGGAAAGAAGGATGGCGATGACCACGCGCAGGAAGAGCGGACGACTCCCGGCAAAGGCGGCGGCATCCATCCCCAATATCTAGCGGAGACGATCTCCCGTCTCGCCGCCTCCGACGCGGTGTTCACAGCTGATGCCGGCTCGCCGATGGTCTGGTGCCTGCGGCACGTCCGCTCGACCGGTAGCAATCGCACGGTGATCAGCCTCAGTCACGGGACTATGGCGAACGCCATGCCGCAGGCGCTGGGTGCCAAGGCCGCCTATCCCGACCGTCAGGTCATTTCGCTGTCGGGGGATGGCGGCCTGTCAATGATGCTCGGCGATCTCCTGACAGCCGTGCAGGAAAAGCTGCCGATCAAGATAGCGGTGTTCAACAACAGCTCGCTCAACTTCGTCGAGATCGAACAAAAGGTCGAGGGGCTACTCGACGCCTATACCAATCTGGTCAATCCCGACTTTTCCCGCGTGGCCGAGGCGATCGGCTTCTGGGGTCGCCGGGTCGAGACCGCCGATGCAGTGGAGGACGCGGTAATTGCCTGGCTTAACGAGCCCGGCCCGGCTCTGCTCGACGTGGTCACCGACCGGTTTGAACTGGTCATGCCGCCCAAAGTCGAGGCGGGCCAGGTCGCGGGCATGGCGCTCTATTCGGCCAAGGCGTTGCTCGGCGGGCGCGGACGCGATGTATTCGGGTTGATCCGGCACCTACTCTCTTAAGGCGTGACATGCCACGCTTTAACGGTTGCTGCCGAACAATGCCATTCTCGTTAGTATAGTGCATTACTTGCGTGCTTCATTCACATCTCTGATCCGTTTGTCTGTCGCAAAACGCGGCACGGTCTTGCGCTCGAGCCGATACCTGAAAAGAGGTCAGGTCCACTGGCCCGCTCACAAGGAGAAGAAGCCTATTCAGGAGCCTTACTGTAAGCCCGCCTAAAGCCATGACCGATATATTGCTAACGCGGAAGTGATACTTTTAATATAATGGCTTTTTCGAAATATGCGGACCCGACCTACTTCATATCGGATCAACGCACCCACTTCACGAGTTCAGCCGCAACCGCTTTATAGTCCTTGTCGATCGGCAGCATCACAACGGGTTTGCCTCGTCTGTCCATAAGGTATGCGATGCGGCTATGATCCATCAGATAGCCCCCAGCGCCTTCGGTTCCCTTCGCAGAATAAGCAGCAAACGCCTTGCTGGCTGCTGCGATGGCTTCTGGACTGCCTGAGAGACCAAGAAGCCGCGGCGAGAATGCGGCTGCGAATTCGCCGACAACCTCAGGAGTGTCACGTTCCGGATCAATAGTTATGAAGATCGGCTGGACCTGCTTCGCGAGTTCGGGATTGACTTTCTCAAATTCGCCGAAGCCTTTCATGAGAATCTGAACGTCCATGGGACACACGTCTGGGCAATATGTATAACCAAAGTAGACTATACGGTACTTCCCGTCGAAATCAGTCCAACGCACTTCTCGGTTGGTTTTGTCCACCAAGGTGAATGGACCACCAATCGCCGCCCCTGCAAGAGGGGGGGACTCAAGGGGGGCGTTCGGCGCGCTATCACATGCTGCAAGCGCCAAGGCGAGAAGCGGAATAGCTATCGTGCGAATTTGATCGGTCATGACGCGGCGTCATGCTATGCGAACAGCACGCGCGCAAGTTTGTTCTATACCAAACTTGCGCAACCCTTGTGGATCCTGGGCCGCCATGATGTTCGGCATTGCGGAACTGTGTGCCTTTTGGGATCAGGTTCCCTTCCAGCGTGAGAGGCCACCCTGTTGCATTAGGGGTCAGAGCGCGCGGATTTCGGCGATCAGTTTTAGGATGGCACCGGCAGTTGCCCCTGCGTCGAGTCTGAAATGACTGTGCATCGCTGAGTTGTGCACGCGAGGCTATAATTGCTATGCGCAGTTTGGCCCAGGGACTGCTGGAACTGTCATCGCGTCGCAGCAACCTCGGACTTCACAAGCGCGGAGAGCTGCTCGGCTCCAATGTTGCTCAAGACCTTACCGTTCACGTAGAAAGTGGGAGTCCCCTTGACGCCGATCGCGCTGAGGTCGGCGACATCCTGGTTCAGGTTCTTCGTGAATTCGGGCGATGCCGTTGTCTGGCGCGCCCGTTCCACGTTCAGGCCGACCGAACTTGCTGCGGCCCAGGCCCTCTCCGCGCGAGCATCGTCGTGCCATTCGGGCTGGGAGGCCAGGACCGCCTCGAGCACGGGAACGAAAATGCCCTGTTCCCGCGCCCCCTCCAGGATCTTGATGGCTTCCTCCGAACCCTGGTGCAACGGGGCGTAGCGAAGAACCAGGCGCACGTCATTCGGATGCTCAGCCATGATCTGCTTCACGACAGGATACATGGCCCGGCAGGCCTCACAGGACGGGTCGAAAAACTCGACTATCGTGACTCGCCCGTTTTCGGCGCCCAGCACCGGCGCATGGGCGCGTATCAGGATGTCCGATACCGATGCCGGGGCCGGCACCTGAGCTTCCCGGACTTCGGCTGATCTATTGTAATAAAACGCCGATACGCCGAATCCGACTATAGCGAGAATTGCCACGGCAACGACAGCGAAGCGCTTGCTCATTCGTGAGACCTCCAGCTTATGGGGATAAGCAGTGCGATGATCGCTGTAAAGGAAAGCAGCGAGAGAAAGGGAATAGGGATACCGTCGAAGATAAGCATGTTGGAACTCGAACAGGACGGACCGATCCCACACGGCGTGATATTCTGCGCGATGACACCGAAATAAAGCAGAGCATGATAGAAGGCGATCAGCCAACCAACCCCGGCGACCGGCAAGGCATAGCGCCACGCGCCCGCATCTGACGTATAACTTGCCACGGCGAGGATTATGGCAAGCGGGAACATGAACGCGCGCTGGAACCAGCACAGGACGCAGGGCGATTGCCCCATGATCTCGCCGATATAAAGAGCGCCAAGAGTGGACAGAAGCGCCACGAGCCAAGCGGAAAATAGCAGGGTCCATACACTTCCGGGACCCGAAGGGGCCTTCATCATCTCAGCACTCCTTTGCCCTTTGGTAGGGTTCCCAGCGCGAAGCTGCAAGCGGGGGACCGATCTGACGAAATTGAAACTTGGCCGGCCAGCCCTGGTTCAAGCCCGTCGGTGGACATCGCAACCGAAGCAAAAGCTAGCCGTTTGTCGCACTGTTTGGCCATCTCGACGGTCGACGGGTTAAACCTATAGCAACTCGAGCACCAACATGCGGCTCAGACCTGCCCGTGTCCCTATGCGCGCTGCAGCGGATAACGCGCTCACCGTCCTCATCGGGCCGGACAAAAAGCTCAAGCTCACCATCACCTATCCAGCAAGCACCGTGCGCAATTTCAAAGAAATCCTCCGAGTGATCGATTCCCTGCAACTGGCCGCCAGACATGGCGTGGCGACGCAGTCACCCGCCCGCCAGCGCGGCTTGGTCGTCGAAGAAAAGGCGGCGCGCGTTGCACGGTTTCATAAGGCAACGCTCGACGCCCTGCACGACATCGTCGTGGCCTGCGGCCTCGAATCACCTGACGAGTTCAGTCCGGACAATTTCGGGCAGCAGATCAGCGCGATAGAGATGCGCACGATGGATGAAGTCTATCATTTCGTCGCAGCCGGCGAGTTGATTGACGGCGCACGCGACGAGCGTCTCGCGAAATGGTGGAAGCTGGCTGATGCCGCCAGTTTCTCTCGCCGCGCAGTTTGACAAACAGCCAATTCGGCCAGAGCACCCGACAATCTTCTAACGATCGCTGATGCTCCCCTCCATCCGCCCATCGACATCGGCAGTAGCGCATATTTAGTCAGCCAATGAGGCGGATCGCAGGGTCATTCCTGACTATCGATGATGACGGCGAGGGCGATCGTGCCTGCGTCGCTCGTGCCGGTCTTGGCGGTAATTGTCGCGATAGGCATGGCGATCGTAACGCGGGTCGTTCCAACTTTGCTGGTGGCGATCGTAGTTCCCGTATCCATAGGAGCCGTAGCTGCCGTAGCCGCCGTACGAACCATGGCCCGAACCTTGACGAGGTACGTCATGCCCGCCGCGATTGCCGCCGTGTCCTTGCGCCATCGCGACCGGCGCAGCAAGCAGTGACAACATCGCCGCAGCGGCTGCCAGAATAACGCGTTTCATCGATCATCTCCTCAAACGAACGTTGGCTTCACGCCATGCGTCATGTGATGGAGTGATCCGGCTGAACCTAGCCGGAACGCATCACCGAACGTCTGTTCATCTAATGACGCGAGAAAATTTCGTGTCTCATTAGACTGTAGATTCACGGTTCTCAGGCTCTGCGCGCCAATCACCGATGGTGGAATTGGGGCGACCAGTGCGCTGATCTATATGGCATGGTCCACCCGCTGGCGGACGACACGCTCACCGTCAGATCGGTACTCGTTATCGGGCCGGACAAGAAGCTCAAGCTGACCATCACCTATCCGGCGAGCACCGGGCGCAATTTCGAGGAAATCCTCCGGGTGATCGATTCCCTGCAACTGATCGCCAGGCATAGCGTGGCGACGCCCGTGAACTGGCGTCAGGGCGAAGACGTCATCATCGTGCCATCGCTCAGCGACGATGAGGCTCGAGGCAAGTTTCCCAAGGGATGGCGGACACTCAAGCCCTATCTGAGAATCACGCCGCAACCGCAGGATTAGGCTCGGGCCCGCAAGAGCGGCGCGATGGGCGATCGCCTCATCCCGACACTGTCATATCCGGATCGGCGCGAAAGGCGTCCAGAATACGGCAGTCGTCGAGCGTAGTGTGACCGCACTGCGTCAAGAGGCGCGAGAGCGTGGCTTCAAGCGCCTTGAGATCGGCGATCTTCCCCCTGACTTCGGCAAGACGCGCGATTGCTATCGAATCCACCTCGGCGCACGGAGCTTCCACCGGTCGTGCCGACAGGGACAGAAGTTCGCGCACGGTGCCAAGCGGGAAGCCGAGTTCTCGAGCTTTCCGGATGAAAACGAGCCGTTCGAGATGCCGGCGATCATAGATCCGATGCCCGCCCCGGTTTCGGCCGGGTTCGGCGAGCAGCCCGATTTTCTCGTAGTAGCGGATCGTGACGACCTTGCATCCGGTGACGGTCGCCAAGGCTCCAATTGAAAAGTTTTGTCGCATCCCCTTGAACCTATAGCAGCTATAGGGCTTACGTAGCAATCTGGATCTCATTGGTAGGCGACGAGCGTGTCATGAAAGAGTGCTGCGAAGGGGCTGACAAGCAGCCGAAGGCGTCGACCTGCGACAAGCCAGAGACAACGGATGGAATCGCCTTGCCGGCGTGCTCGTCGTCAGGCGCAGCATTGACGAAAGCATCCAGTCCTTGCTGCCCGGAACCGGCTGAAGAGGACAAAGCGGCGTCTGCCTGCGAGGCGCCGCGCGCGCCTGATGAAGCAGGCGGGCATTTCAGCGGTGACGACTGCTGTTCCGCGAAGGAGCAGGAGATCGCCGCGCTGGGGACTCATTCGGACGTCAAGCGCGTGCTGCAGATCGTACTCGCCATCAACCTCGCCATGTTCGTCGCCGAGTTCACGGCGGGCCTTCTGGCCAACTCCACCGCGTTGATGGCGGACTCCGTCGACATGCTCGGCGATGCGCTGGTGTATATCCTGAGCCTCTATGCTCTTCAGCGCAGCTTGCGGTGGCGGGCCGGAGCGGCCCTCGCGAAGGGCGGGATCATCGCTGCGTTCGGCATTTGGGTGATGTTCGAGGCTGCATCGAAGCTGGTGAACGGTGTGACTCCGGTGGCCGGGACAATGGTTCTTTTCGGCCTGATTGCGCTTGCCGCGAATCTCACCTGCCTCGCGCTCCTTTACCGGTTCCGTGACCGCGACGTGAACCTGTCGAGCACGTTCGAATGCTCGCGCAACGACGTCATAGCCAATACGGGCGTGCTCATCGCGGCAGCGGGCGTCTATGCGACAGATGCCGCCTGGCCCGATATTCTTGTGGGCGTGATCATCGCGATCCTGTTCTTCCGCTCTGCGATACGCGTGCTGCGCCAGGCCTGGCCACAATTCAGGGCGGCGCGGCCGGCCGTTGCGGTGCCGCTGGATTGAGCGGACGGTGCAGAGGAAGGAACTACTTATGCTGAGAAAAGTCGCGATGCTGGCTCTCCTCGGGGCAATTGTGACCGCGCCTGCCGAGGCTGGGACCATCGGCGGTGTGATGTACAAGGATCCCGGCTGCGGGTGCTGCGACGGTCACGCCGCCGCGCTGCGACGGGCAGGAATGGACATCGCGGTGGTCCCGACCGGCAATGATGTTTCGGTCCAGGCGCGCAGGGCCGTGCCCGAAGCGCTTCGGGGCTGCCACACTACGATAGTCGGCGGCTATGCCGTCGAAGGACATGTGCCGGTCAATGTGGTGCAGCGCATGCTGCGCGAGAAGCCGGCCATTCGCGGGATCGCGCTGCCCGGAATGCCGTCCGGCTCTCCCGGTATGGCGGGGCCGAAGACCGCGCCTTTCAAGGTGCTGAGCTTCGGACCTGCCGGCACCAAAGTCTATGCGGTCGAGTAACGGAGCGTGAATGCGGTGACACTCTTCGGAAATGGGAGATGGTTGGAGATGACATCGTCTATTTCAAGCGCTGCTCCGAAGCCCAATGCGGGATGCCGGGACACCCCGACAATTTGTCAGCCCGTATCGCATTCTATGCCGATGCAACCGTGGCGGCCTCGCCGCTTGACTGAGCGAGGCGTACCAGTGTCTGGCGTTTGCCCAGCGTCATGATTTTTCGACAGCTCTTCGAGCCGGAGTCGGGCACGTACACCTATCTGATTGGCTGTCGGGATAGCGGACTGGCCGTGCTGATCGACCCGGTATGCGAGATGGTCGATCGCGATCTGTCCGTCCTTCAGCAGCTGGGTTTGACCCTGACATATACGCTCGAAACGCATATTCACGCGGATCATGTCACCTCAGCCTGTCGGCTTCGGAGCCTGACAGGATGCAAGATCGCCTATCCGGAGATGGACGGCCTCGCCTGCGCCGACATCGCCGTGAATGAAATGAACCCGCTCAGCGTGGGCAGCCTGATCTTGCGACCCCTGTTCACGCCGGGTCACACCGACGCGCATCACAGCTACCTGATCGACCGGCCCGATGCGAGCAGGGTGTTCACTGGCGATGCTCTCCTGATCGACGGGTGCGGGCGCACCGACTTTCAGAACGGCGATGCGGGCACATTGTATCGGTCGATCCACGAGAAGCTGTTCACTCTTCCCGACGACACGCTCGTATACCCCGCGCATGATTACAAGCATCGCCACGTCACGACCGTGGCCCAGGAGCGCGAGCGAAACCCGCGAGTAGGCGGCGGCAAGACACTTGAACAGTTTATCGAGATCATGGCGAACCTCGACCTGCCTTACCCCAAGCAGATCGATGTCGCCGTTCCGGCCAACCGCCTGTGCGGCGACTGCCGGGATGAGGACACCGCCGCCCGTGATCCATCTTGCCGTGCACTACAGGGTTGATCCGGTGGGCTCGGAAACCAAACGCCCGGGCCGCTCGAGAAGGAAGCCGCGGACAATATGACGCAAGATTGCTGCGACGCTCTGATTATCGGGGGCGGTCCGGCGGGGCTGACCGCCGCCATCTATCTCGCACGCTATCGCCGCCGGGTCGTCGTGGTGGATGAAGGCCATAGCCGCGCGAAGTGGATCCCGCTTTCGCACAATCATGCCGGTTTCCCGGACGGCATTGGCGGCGAGGATCTTCTCCTTCGCATGCGCGCCCAGGCCGAGCGCTATGGCGCGACGATCAGGGCCGGCCGCGTAGACGTGATCGAAGGGTCCGCGGATGCGTTCGCCGCTCGCGGTGAGGGGCTGAGCATTTCCGCGCGCCAGATCCTGATCGCGACGGGCGTGGAGAACCGGCGTCCGGAAATGAACGAGGACACCCATCGGGACGCCCTCGATCGGGGGCTTCTGCGCTATTGTCCTGTCTGCGACGGCTTCGAGGCAAGCCACCAGTCGATCGGGGTCATTGGCGCTGATACCCATGGTGTGGCGGAAGCCTTGTTCCTGCGAACCTTTTCGGATCGGATCACGCTGCTCGCGCATCAATCCACCGAGCTCGACGACAGCGACCGGGAAAGTCTGAGCCATGCGGGGATCGTGGTCGCGTCGAGCACGCTCGACCGGCTGGATTTCTCCGGCGATCAGGTGGTGGTGCATCTGATCGATGACACCGAATTGCGGTTCGACACGATCTATCCCGCGCTCGGCTCCGACACCAACAATGCGCTCGCCAGGCAACTTGATGTCGAACTGAGCGACGATCGCTGCATCGTCGTCGATACCAAGCAGCGCGCATCCATGGAAGGTGTGTATGCGGCTGGCGATATCGTGATGGCGCTCGATCAGATCAGCGTGGCCATGGGCCATGCAGCAGTCGCGGCCACGGCCATGCACAATGACTTGCGGAACAGGGACGGACAGACCCCCGCAGAGAAAGGCGATCATTGAAATGCATGCGGATCGCAGGTGGAGAGAAGCGCAGATGGGGTCGTGCGGGCCGCACGCAGCGATCCCTCCGACGCTCTTTCATGCTGGCGCAGAAGGCTCTGCCCGAATCTGCGATTCGTTCGAGAGGAAGCCTGCTATCTAGGCTATATGAGGATGCGCGAAATCGTGCTCGATCCCGTCAGGAAAGAAGGATTTGTCACAATGGAAAACCGTGCAGCGCCAGGTCTCCTTTGCCCTACCTGCCGGGTTGATCTGGTCATGAGCGAGCGTCAGGGCATCGAGATCGACTATTGCCCGCAATGTCGCGGGGTCTGGCTCGACCGGGGCGAACTCGACAAGATCATCGAGCGCAATATAAGCGATGCAGCAGCCCGCCCGACTGGCGACGCGTGGTCCGGCGGAGGGCGCGCGGGGGCGTTCGACGACCGTCGCGGCCACAGCGATCACGGAGGCAAGCACGGCTACGAGCGTGGCCATCGTGGTCGCCGCAAGAGCTTCCTGAGCGAATTGTTCGACTGAAAGTCCCGTGGGTCGGTGCGATCATTCCCGCGAAGCCACGCCCCCGTGAGGGACGATGCGTCGTCGAGGGGACGACTGAAGCGCCACTTTCCTGCGCGCGCCGGCCGCACCGCCTCTGATCCCGCGTTCGAACCTTATGGTCGGCGCGCTCGCCTGGAACGCTGGGCCTCGTTATTCGACCGCAACCCTTATCAGCTTGTCGGGCTCGTGCGGCCTTCATGGGCGTCAGGTCGTGAAGTCATCCCGATGGTATCGAGCCCGAGCGCGATCGATATCGCGTGGGCAGATCCCGTGTTTCGGGTCACCGGTCTGAGGGACCGATCCCGCGGCGCGATGACAGCCTTCTTCGGCCTTTCGGACGCGCAGTTCGACCGGATCGCCTCGGGCTCGGGGCGCGTTCCGCTTCGCCCGGCGTGGCAGATGGCGGCGCGAATCCGGAATGTCGCCGACCCGCGCCTGGAAAGGCTGCTCCTGATCGGCATCCTGGCCATCATCGCCATGGTCATCGGCACCGTGCAATGGCTTGGATAGTGACGGGGTCAAGGGCCGGTCGATGGCGGCGATACTCTATACGCTAATCTCGCTTGCGGCGGTTCTCGCAGATATCGCGGGATAAAATGCGAGGGGGCAGAACGCATCGGCGTTTGACGGGTTTTCTCGTCCGCGAGCGTCAGGCCAGCATGACGGGCAAGCCCTGCCAAAGCACGGCGAGGAGGCTCAAGACAGCGCCCGCCATGCCAACCGACCGCCGCCACTGCGCGAATGCTTCCGAGCATGCCATCGCGCGAAGCCAGCGCAGCAGCCATAGATCGGCGATGATGCAGAGAATTGTCAGCGCGATAACGAGCGTTGCCGACGGCGCGAACTCCGCGATCAGATAGAGGCCGAAGAAATGGACGGTCCAGACGATGAAGCCGCCGAGTAGAATCAGCCAGCTTTTCACGCGCCGACCGCGCGGGTGAAAATCGTACCCACCAGCCCCTGCGCGCCGCAATAGCCGATGAACAGGCAGGCGAGGTCGAGCGTGCTGTTGCGCGTCGGCGTGATGAGCCCGCGCAGCGCTCGCCAGCCGAGATAGGCGGCGAACAGGATGCCGATCGCGGCCACGGTGCCCTGCAGTGATAGGATGGCGAACACCGCCGCCCCCTGGCCGCTGGCGTCGGGGGCCAGCACGGCGCTCCACATGCGGATATCGAGCCAGGTGAGCAGCGGCGCCGCCAAACCCGCGAGCAGCACGGGGGCGACCGCCCAATTATTGCCTATGCGGTGCAGCCACCGAGACGACACGGCGGCGGCCACGACGAGTCCGTAGCCCAGCGCTATGGGCGCACCTTCGCCAAGCAATGCCGGCGGCGTCCAGAAGGTGGGTTGGTTGCTCCACAGGAAGGCAAGCCCGAACATCGCCATGGCCGAGATCATGGCCATGACGATCATCAGGATGACCATCGCCCACCAGCCATGGCTGCGCGGGCCGGTCATGTAGGTCGGCACCATGATGCCGGCGCCGATGTCGACCTCGTCCTGCGCGATCGGCCGGTCGGTCTCCGACAGCCAGCGCAGCATGGCCATGACGGTGATGACGCCGCTGGCGAGGCCGAACATATAGGCCTGCACCGTCAACGCGAGGAAGAAGAAGGCGGTGAAAATCGCCGCGACGAGCGGCCAGACCGATGGGCCGGGCATGATCTGGACATATTGCGGTTCGGCCAGCAGCGGGCTGGTGACGATCGTTTCGCGCAGACCGGTGGCCGAGCGCGGCAGGAAATAGCGGCCCTGCTCGACATTGTCGGAAATCTTGGGGTCGTCCCACAGGGGCTCGCGGCTCTTCACCACCGGGATCGAGCGCGTCGAATAGAGTTCGGTCGGCAGCCATTCGAGCGAGCCCGCGCCATAGACATTGCCGGCATTGCCGCCGCCCGGCGCCATGCGGAAATTGCGCGCGAGATCGATCAGGAACAGCAGGACGCCGAAGGCGAACAGGAACGCCCCGACCGTCGAGATGAGGTTCAGCATGTCCCAGCCGCTGCCCGGCAGATAGGTGTAGACGCGGCGCGGCATGCCCATCAGGCCGGCGAGGTGCATCGGCATGAAGGCGACGTTCATGCCGGTGAACATCAGGCCGAACACCCATTTCGCCAGCCGCTCGCTCATCGCGCGGCTACTGACCATCGGGATCCAGTAATACATCGCGGCGAACAGCGGGAACACCATGCCGCCGATCAGCACATAGTGGAGGTGCGCGACGATGAAATAGGTGTCGTGCGCCTGCCAGTCGAACGGCACCAGCGCGACCATCACGCCGGTCAGCCCGCCGGTCACGAAGATGACGATGCTGCCGAGCACGAACAGCCCCGGCGCGTTGAAGCGCGGCCTGCCGATCGCCAGCGTCGCGATCCACGAGAAGACCTGGATGCCGGCGGGCAGGCTGACCGCCATCGAGGCGGCGGAGAAGAAGCCCGTCGTCATCGGCGGCAGGCCGACGGTGAACATGTGATGCGCCCAGACGCCGAAGCTGATGAAGCCGGTGGCGATCATGGCCAGCACGATCAGGCGGTAGCCGACCAGTTCCGCCTTCGCGACGGTGGGCACGATCATGCTCATCATGCCGGCGGCGGGCAGGAAGATGATGTAGACCTCGGGATGGCCGAAGAACCAGAACAGATGCTGCCATAGCACCGGATCGCCGCCGCGCGCCGCGTCGAAGAAGGGCCAGTTGAAGGCACGCTCGATCTCCAGCAGCAGCGTCGCCAGGATTACGCTGGGAAAGGCGATGATGATCATCACCGCGAAGACCAGCATGGCCCAGGCGAAGATCGGCATCTTGTCGAGGCTCATGCCCGGCGCGCGGGTGCGCAGGACGCCGACGATGATCTCGATCGCGCCGGCGATTGCGCTGATCTCGATGAAACCGATGCCGAGCAGCCAGAAGTCGGCGTTGATGCCGGGCGAATAGGCCTTGGACGTATAGGGCGGGTACATGAACCAGCCGCCGTCGGGGGCAAGGCCGACGAACAGCGAGGCGAAGAAGGCGAGCCCGCCCACCGCATAGGCCCAGAAGGCATAGGCCGAGAGGCGCGGGAACGGCAGGTCGCGCGCGGCCAGCATCTGCGGCAGCAGCAGCACGCCCGCCGCCTCGACCATCGGCACGGCGAAGAGAAACATCATCACCGTGCCGTGCATGGTGAAGACCTGATTGTAGGTCGCCTGTGGCAGCACCTCCATCAGCGGCGCGGCGAGCTGGACCCGCATCAGCAGCGCCAGCACGCCCGCCAGCAGGAAGAACAGGAAGGCGGTGCCGAGATAGAAGATGCCGACATAATTGTTGTTGACGACGGTCAGATATTCCCAGCCGTGCGGCGCGCACCAAATACGGCGCAGTTCCTCCTCTTCCTCGGCCGGGCGTTCCTCCTGCGTCGGGAACCGCTGGTAGAGATCGGGATCGAACCCGGTCTCCGACCTCATTTGAGGCTTTCCATATATGCGGCCAGCGCGTTGAGATCGTCGGGGCTGAACTGCTTGTAGTTGGGCATGCGGTTGCCCGGCTTGATCGTCTGGCTGTCGGCGATCCAACCGGCCAGCGTGCCGCGATTATTGGGCAGGATGCCCGCGCCCAGCGATCGCCGTGCGCCGACATGGGTCAGGTCGGGACCGGCCGTGCCGTTGGCGGGCGTGCCGCGAATGGCGTGGCAGCCAGCACAGCCGCTGGCGAGGAACAGTTCGGGCCCGCGCCCTGAGACCGGCGGCGGAGGCGCCAGACGTTCGGCGCGCCAGCGGGCGAAGCTTTCCGGCGTATGCGCGACGACGACGAAGCCCATCAGCGCATGGGCGCCGCCGCAATATTCTGCGCATTGCCCGCCATAGGTGCCCGGCTGCTCGGCGCGGATGCGCAGCAGGTTGCGGCGGCCGGGGATCATGTCCATCTTGCCGGCAAGCCTCGGCACCCAGAAGCTGTGAAGGACGTCCGCCGATTCCAGTTCCAGCAGGACCGGTTGCCCGACGGGCACATGCAGTTCGTTGGCATCGCGGATCACGGTCTCGCCGCGTTCGCCGAGGTAGGTCACGCGCCACCACCACATTTCGCCCGTAACCCTGACGCGCATCTCGCCCGCTCGTGCTGCCGTCGCCTGCAGGCTGCCGGTCAGCCACAGGCCCCAGACCAGCAGGGCCGTCAGCACGACGCCGGGAAAGACCACGCCGCCGATCCAGATCGTCCGGTCGCCGCCCAGCCGCTTTCTCAACGCCGGCTTGCCCCAGAGCGCCACCGCGAGTGCGGCGAGGACGATCAGCAGTACGGCCGTGCCGCCGAGCAGCAGCGCCCAGGCCAGCCGCGTGATGGGCTCGGCGTATGGGCCGGCCGGATCGAGCACCGCTGGCGGCCAGCCGCCGAGCGCCGCCTTCAAGGTGGCGCTATTGCTCATGCAGGAACGCCGCGATGTCGTCGGCCTGCGCTGCGGTCATGGTGACCGTCGGCATGGCAGTGCCGGAAGAATTGCGCAGGAAAGCAGCCAAATTATCAGGGCGGTTGGGGTAGCGGCCCGCGATCATGCCGCGCTGTGCGAACCTTTCGAGCGAAGGACCGGTCGTTCCCTGCGGCCAGATGCCCGACATGGCGTGACATGCCCCGCAGCCGAGGCGTTCCGCCGCCGTCTTGCCGCGCGCGGCTGCTTCGCCGCCCGTGGCATTGGGCGCGATCTCGGGCTTGTCGCAAGCGGCGAGCAGCAGGACTGCGGTCAAGAGAATGCGTGCCCCCAAAAGAGATCTTCCTTCCCCGATGGGGAACCGACCGCCATCCACTCGGTTCCCCGTGCGATGACGCGATATTTTCTGTGCCTCGGCCTGCTGGCTCCGCTGCTTCTGACGGCATGCAACGAGATGGGCGGCAACCCGGCGTTTCGTGCGACCGGCGAAGTGATCGCGTTCAGCGGCGGCAACGGTGGCCCTACGAGCGCCTGCGCGACCTGCCACGGCTTGAAAGGCGAAGGGGACGGACGCCTGACCCCGCGTCTTGCCCGCCTCGACGCCGGTTATCTCGTCCGCCAGCTGGACGATTATGCCACTGGTCGGCGCAAGCACGTGGCGATGCGTGCGATCGCCCGGCGACTGGACAGCGAGGACCGGGTCAAGGTCTCGGCCTATTATGCCGCGCTGCCGCCCCCGGCATCCGCGTGGCGATCGACGCCGGTTTACGCCAGCAAATGCGCCAGTTGTCATGGTCCGAACGGTGAAGGCGTTGGCCCCGGCAACCCGCCGCTTGCCGGGCAATCGCCGGCCTACGTCGCGGCGCAGATCGAGGCATGGCGATCGGGTCAGCGGCGGGATCCCACGGGCACGATGCTGGCCATCAGCCGCGCACTGGCGCCGGACGAGCTTGCGATCCTGGCAGGCCATGGCGCGGCTCCGCTTCTGCCGGCTCGTCCTCCTTCAACTCCGGCAGCATCCCGATGAGCACATCATGCCGGTTCCAGAAATGATGCTTGAGCGCCGCCCCGACATGCATGGGGATCAGCGCGAGCAGAAGCAGGATTAGCAGAGTGTGGATGCCGTCTGCCCAACCCAGGATGGTCCATTGCGCCGCCACCGGAATATCGTGGAACGGCAATTGCGGCCACGCGGCGCCGAGCAGGTCGAGCTTCGGCCCGTCGCCCAGCGCCGACCACATCGCCCAGCCAGACAGCGGCAGGCCGAAGAAGCAGATGTAAAAGAGCGCATGGGTGACGTAGGCGAGCTTGGTTTGCCAACCCAGTCCATCCGCGTCGTTGATTGGTCCCGGCACGATCGTGCGCCACACGAAGCGCAGCGTCGCCAGCACCAGCATGCCCAGGCCCAGTTCGGAATGCAGCTTGTAGGCGTCCAGCTTGTCGCCGCCCACCGGCATGCGGCTCATATACCAGCCCCAGTAGAGCTGAAAGGAGATGAGGGCCGCCATGATCCAGTGGAAGGCGACGCCGACCGGGGAGTAGCGCCGATCGGCGGTATGCCGCGCCGCCCATTCGCGGATCGCTTCGATCATGCGATCGCTATCCGCTGCCGCTCGGCGAGCCAATTGCCTGCCAGCCTGAGCGCGGCGACGAGATAAATCGCTCCACCCACGATCCACATCAGCAGGCCGGCAAGCTGCTGGTCCTCCACCGGGCTGAGGCCCCAGGGCTGCGTCGTGATCCAGTGCCAGGCGTACAGCGGCGTGGACGCGAAGGTGAGCAGAGCGCCGAGTAAGCCCATCTGAACCATCGTCGCCAGCAGGACCGCGACGCCGGTGGGGGCGGTTGCGGCCAGCACGCTGCGCCAGAGCCCGATCGCCGAGACGAGCAGGGTCAGTTCCATAAGCCAGTAGGCGCCGTCGCTGGCAAGCGCGAAGGCATAGGCCGCCGGCGCGTGCCACGCCCAGAAGATCAGGGCATGGGCACAGGCCCATGCCGCCGGCCTGCCCCGAACGGCTGGCCATGCGATCGCCAGCAGAGGCGCCGCGACGGCCGTCAGCAGGATATGATGCGCCGCGCGTGCCGAGAACAGCGCCGAACTCAACGCACAGAACGGCGATACGAACAGCAGAAGGAGAATGGCACAGCCTGCGGCGAGCGGAAGAGGCCGCGCTCGGACTGCGCGGCCGATCAAGAAGAGACCGATCACCAGCCCTATCGCCAGCGGATCCGGATTCCAGCGCGTCCAGATCTCGACGGGAAGGGGCGCGGAGCCGCAATAGGGAATCGGTGGAAGCCGCATGACGCTGCAACCATAGGCGCCTTCGGAGGTTCCCGTCACGAGTGGCTGTGGTCAAGCTTGCTGGAACGTGGCACGGAGGAACCGCAGGGCGTGCCGGCCGTATCACCCAGGGCGTGACGTCTCGCGCATGACCGACAAGCGATCCGAAAGGCGCCGCATGAACGACAGAGCGCCGGAAGGGCCAGACGAGAGACGGACGCTGTGGATCGTCCTGGTGCTCAACCTCGCGATCGCGATCGCGTTCCTGATCGCGGGCATTAGCGGAGATTCCAGCGCGCTTCTCGCCAACGGGCTCGACAACCTGTCGGACGCGGCGGTCTATGCCTTGAGCCTGATCGCTCTCAGCCGGGGGGCGAAGTGGAAGACGCGGGCGGCGGCCGTTTCGGGCTTCATGCTCCTGATCTTCGCCGGCGGTATCCTGCTCGACGTCGGTCGCCGCTATCTACAGGGCAGCGAGCCAATCGGCGTCACGATGATGACCATGTCGGCGATTGCGGCGGTGGTCAACTTCGTCTGCCTCAAACTGCTGCAACGGCTGCGAGAACCAGACGTCAACCTGCGCGCGGCGACCACTTTCAGCTTCAACGACTTCATCTCGAACGGCGGGATCCTTGTCGCCGGTGCTCTGGTCTGGTGGCTGGGATCCAACTGGCCCGACCTCCTGGTCGGTTTTCTCACCGCGGTGATCGCGATCAAGGGCGGCATCGAGATTTTGCGCGATGCGCGGTGCGAAGCCCGCGAAGCAAAAAGGGCCAGCGCATGAAAAACGCCAGGCATGCCTCGGCGGGCGATCCGCGCCGCCATCGGCATCTGGGACCGAAAGTGCGTCAGTCCCCGCAGCCGGACAAGGCGATCACCGAACCGGCCGCGCTGCTCGACAGCCTCGATGCGCTGACCACCGAGGTACGGCGGGAAGGCGCCGCGAAGTTGGGGCAATGGGATATTGGCGAAGCCCATGGGTTTGCCTCCTGCGCCGCCAACCTGGCGGACTATCTCGCCCTACGCGGACACGATCTGCGGCCGCTCCAGCGCGGGCTGACGATGCTCGGCCTGTCCTCGTTGGGGCGATCGGAGGGGCACGTCCTCCCCGCGCTTCAGGCGACCCGCGCGGCGCTTGCGGCGATTGTCGGCAGGCAACCGGACGAGCGGCCGCCATCGGAAGCATTCTTCGCCGGCGAGCGCTGCCTGACCGAGCGGCGGCAGGCCCTGTTCGGTGCGACCGGCGATCTGCGCGCGACCGCAATCATGGTGACCTGTCCAAGCGAAGCCGCGGAAGACCCTGCGTTCATGCGAGACCTCGCCGACCGCAGGATCGAAGCACTGCGCATCAACTGCGCGCATGACGGTCCGCGCAGATGGTTGCGGATGATCGAACACGCCCGTTCAGCCGAGCAAGAGACCGGCCACAGGATGCGCATCTTCATGGATCTCGCCGGTCCGAAGATCCGCACCGGCGACATGGAAGGCGGCAGGAGGCGTCTGCACGTGGGCGACCGCCTGAGGATCGTCGAACCCGGTACGCTGGGTGCCCACAACACGGATGAGGCGGTTACGGCAGTCGAATGCACGCTCGGCGAAGCGGTGCGCAGTAGCCGGACCGGCGACCATGTTTTCTATAACGACGGCAAGCTCGGCGGCGTGATCGAGGAAGCGGGCGACGACGGACTGCTGGTGCTTATCGAACAGGCTCCGGAGAAGGGCGTCAGGCTAAAACCCGAAAAGGGCCTCAACTTCCCCGACGCCGATCTCGGCATCGCCGCGCTCACGAAAAAGGACCGCCGCGACCTGAAGTTCATTGCCGCCCATGCCGACGGCGTCCAATACTCGTTCGTCCAGTCCGCCGCCGACGTGATGCAGCTGCAGGAGGCGTTGGCGGAACTGCGCGACGACTGGCAGGAACTCGCGATTGTGCTCAAAGTGGAGACCATCCGGGCGATCGACAATCTGCCGGAGATCATGGTTCACGCCGCCAGCCGGCAGCCTACCGCCGTGATGATCGCGCGGGGCGACCTTGCCGTTGAGATCGGCTTTGCCCGCATGGCCGAAATGCAGGAGGAGATCCTTTGGCTGGCCGAGGCTGCTCACGTGCCGGTGATCTGGGCGACGCAGGTCCTGGAGAACCTGGTCAAGAAGGGCCGGCCTTCTCGTGGCGAAATGACCGACGCGGCGATGGCCGCGCGCGCCGAATGCGTGATGCTGAACAAGGGCCCACATATCCTCGAGGCGATCGAGGTTCTCGACACCCTGCTCGGCCGCATGGGCGAGCACCAGCACAAGAAGACACCGCAACTGCGTGCTCTGAAAAGCTGGTAGCCTTCGACACACATTAGCCCAATGAGGTATCTGGAACTGTCAGGCGCTCTCGCCGGTTCTGGGGATGCAAGGAGATAGCCATGGCCAGCACCCCACCCGATCCGCATCCCGACTCTCCACCCCGCGGCCCCGACCAGACCCCGGAACAGCTTCCGCAGCCGGATGACGATGGCCGGGAAAGCGTCGAAGACCTGCCGGAAGAGTAGTGCTTTACGATCATTGCACCGCAGCTAAGCTCCGGGTCCTTGTCAGTGGTGGCCTGAGCCGTGTCCGGAATTATGATGGCCACCGCTCATGCGGTGATGGCCGCGTGATCCATGGCCGATCGAACGGTGCCCCAAGCCAACGAACGCCGATCCGTAGCCGAAGGTGCCAAAATAGGGTTGGCCGTAATAACCGGCAGGGTAATAGCCGCGCGAGGCTACCGCCGGAGAGAGGACAAGCAGGCAGGTCGGCGCCGCCGTCACACCTCCTTCAGTCGGGGTCGCGGGAGGCGACGGCGATCTGGTAACGGGCGCAATCGGCTCCGCGGCTATCGAACCCGGGGTCGTGCAGGGCACGCGGTAATAGACGTACCCTGGTCCGCGCGGCGTGGTGGCGCATCCGCTCAAAGCAAGTACGGCCAGCAAACCAACTCCCGCAAGCCTCGATCTCGTGAACAACATTGTTCTTCCTTCTGGCGTGCCTCCCCGAAGGCCGCATGTTCACGATACACCACAGAGCCTCCTTCGCATAGCAAACTGCGCAGCGTGCTGGCTTTACGGGGCGTCAGCGTCATTCACCGCCAATTCAACCAAAGGATGCCACGCTGCTCGCCCACGGTTGACTAAAGTCAGGAGGTTGTCGTGAACAGGCGTGCTTTGTCGCTTTTGGCCGGATCGGCAGCGGCTCTCTTTCTGGCCGCGCCGGCACTTGCCGGACAGCATGGCGGCGGCGTGAATTGGACCGGGTCACATGGCGGCGTCAACTGGGACGGAGGCCACCCCTACTCGGGCGTCGACTACAAGGGCAATTCCACCCCCACTACGACCGAACGCTACCCGCGTCGGGCGCCCTATCTCACCCCCCGTGCTGATCCGGCAAAGCCCACACCTACCGACCGAGAGGCCCGCAACGGCTCTAAAAAACGTTCAGGCTCACCATACGGTACTCGGTAGACTTTCGCCGACTATCGCTCCTTTGAAAGCCCGTTCCGAGATAGGCAATGGGCAGTCCTTCACTGCTTGTTAACCTTAATGAAGGACAATTTTCTCGCCTCAAGGAGCAGGACGAATGAGCGACATCGGCAGCATCATGGCCGCGCGCAACGCGATCATCCAGGGCAATGCCGCCCTGCGTGCCGCGGTGCAGCGTTCACCGGTCGATGCCCAACGAGGCGCACAATTCGCTACGGCATTGGTGAATGCCCAAAACGCTCCTTCTACCCTTCGTGCAACGAGCACAGGCGGGACTCCTCCCCCCGAAACCGCGGGTCCCGTGCCCGGTTTCGCCTCGACGCTTTCAAGCCTGCTGGCCCGGGTCAATACCGGACTGGACGCCGAGGACACCGCGGCGGAAGCCTATGAGCGCGGAGAAACAACCGACATCGCAAGCGTCATGCTCACTCAGCAGCAGGCGTCCATTCAGTTCGAAGCGACTCTGCAGGTACGCAACAAACTGCTCACAGCCTATAAGGACATAATGAACATGTCGATTTGAGGCGCTATGGCTTCACTGCTTAGCGCTCACCGGTGAGACACCGGCCTGCTCACACCCAATGCCTGATTACGCCGGTCCGACTTAGCGATGCTTCCGACCGAAGGTCGCAACGCGCCAAAGATACCAGATTCCTGCCAACGCCAGCACGGCATTGCTGACCGGCTCGACAATCGTGGCGATCTGGCCGTAGCGCTCGCCCAACTCATAGCCTGCGATGGCCAGCATGGCAGTCCACGCCGCCGATCCGATGGTGGTCCAGGCCAAAAATGGCCCCAGCGCCATGCCGGTGACACCAGCCGGCACCGAAATCAGCGTGCGGATGCCCGGCAACAGCCTGCCGAACAGCACCGCCCAGCGACCATAGCGATCGAACCATTTGTCCACCCGATCGATTTCTTCGGGTGTCAACGTCAGCCAGCGGCCATGATCCGCGGCAAACCGCTTGAGCCGCTCGATCCCGATCCAGCGCCCCACATAATACCAGAGGGTGGCACCAGCGACCGACCCCAGCGTGCCGGCCATGATCACGACCGGCAGCGAGCCGCGCCCCTGCGCTGCCGTATAGCCGGCCAGCGGCAGGATGACCTCGGACGGGACAGGCGGGAAAAGATTCTCCCCAAACATGAGCAGAAATACGCCAAGGCCGCCCAGGTTGGAGATCAGCGCGACGATCGCGTCATACATTCTGCTTTCTCCAAGCGAGCGTTGCCGTGACGGTTACTTTCATCAACAATCCCTCCGCGCGATCATCGTTTCAGGCAAGCGACGATCGCGGTGATCACCGAAACCGTCTCCGCGACGTCACGAACCCTTACGGTGTCGAGACCAATCTCGGCCGCCGGATAGTCGTTGCCGCCCGGATAGATCGCATCGCCCAGAAACAGCATTTCATCCAGCCCGACGCCGCTTTCCGCGCTCAACCGCTTGAGACCGTAGCCCTTGTCTACGCCTGCGCGCGTGACGTCGATCGACGTGGTGCCGCCGAGGTTGATCGAAAGACCGGGTAGTGCTTCGCGGAGAACGGCCTGAAGCGCCGTCCGCTTGGTGCGATCCGGATCCCATGCCTCCTTGGCTTCGAGCGGCGCTTGCTGCCCGAGCCCCGAAAAGGTGAACTGGCTGCCGCGGTCTTCGAGCCGGTCTCCCCAGATGCGTTCATCGGTCAGATCCGCCTCCGCCAGCGCCCGGTCGAAAGCTGCGCGGATCTTTGCCTTCTCCTCCTTTTCGAACAGGTCCGCATAGACCGTTTGCCACGCGCTCCCGTCGAACCGATAGAGTTTGGTGCCGGTGGTCGGCATCAGCCAGAGCCGCTCTCGCTTAGCGTCGGCCGGCAGGCGCAATGCGACTTGCTTGTCGAACTGCGGCCAGTCACCGCCCGAGATCACCGCCACATCCGCAACCTCCAGAAGGCTCGATAGCGCGGCGCCCATCTCTTGGGACAAAGGCTGTTTGCTTTCCGCCAGCGTGCCGTCCAGATCGAACGCAATCAGTCGCTTCATGCCACATCCTTCCTCTGTCTAGCCGCGCGCTCATCTCCCGTCGACCGGGTTGGTTAGCCGCTTCGCGCGCGCCCAAAGTTGGTGGAATGCACCAGACCGTCCAAGGTGCCACCATTGCGGCGGCCCGTTCGCGGTTTATTCGGGGCTCTCTGCGCTCAGTTAGCAGTTATTCGACGTATGCAATTCCATTCGACATATCGACAAAGCCGTACATGGCGCAGCGGGCGCTGATCCTATGCAGCACTGCAACACCAATGCGGTCGCGCACGGCGGGAAGAATGCCGTGGACGCAATGGGCGAAATGAAGCAACCCACGCAGTAGTTTTAGTGATTCCTTGAGTTTCCACTGGCTTGATCGAGCACGACGGTGGCGATTTTCGACCTAGCTCGGAAAGATTGAGTCGGTCCAGATGCACGCCCTCCAGCGGTCACGCCCAAAACCCCTGCAGAAGTTCCATCGCCGCTTGCGATCGGTAGCGCTGTTTGAACAGCTCGGCCCCGGGCTCGTCACCGGAGCGGCCGACGACGACCCGAGCGGGATCGCCACCTACTCGCAGGTCGGCGCTCGCTTCGGCTTCCAGCTCCTCTGGGTCATGGTGCTCGTCTATCCGCTGATGACCGCGATCCAGCTCATCAGCGCCCATATCGGTCGTGTCACCGGTTGCGGTCTTGCCAAGAATATGAGCAACGCCTTGCCCAAATGGCTTGTCGCGGGCCTCGTGGCACTGCTGTTAATCGCCAACACGATCAATATCGGCGCCGACCTCGCCGCTATGGGTCAGGCGGCGGGGCTCATCGTCGGCTTCGATGGCAAAATTCTGACCGTTGGCCTGGCACTGGTTTCACTGACCTTGCAGCTGTTCGTCCCTTACAAGCGCTATGCTGCCTTGCTAAAATGGGTGACCCTGAGCCTGCTTGCCTATGTTGCCGTCCTCTTCCTGGTAAAGATCGATTGGTCCGCCGTGTTGGTAGGCCTCGTCTGGCCCAAGGTGGCCGGCGTCGGTGCCTGGACGATGATCGTCGCCGTCCTCGGGACCACGATCAGTCCCTATCTGTTCTTCTGGCAGTCCGCGCAAGAGGTCGAGCAAGTCTCCCAGGACCCTGATGCAAAACCTTTGAAAGAGGCGCCCGGCCAGGCGCGGCGCGAGTTTCAGCGCATCCGCATCGACACCTTCGCCGGCATGGCGATTTCGGTTGTGGTGGCCCTCGCGATCATGATCGGCACGGCGGCGACCTTGAATGCCGCCGGTCAGACATCGATCCAGACCGCGACCGATGCCGCAAAGGCACTCGAGCCGGTCGCGGGCAAGTTCGCCCTGGCGCTCTTCGCCCTCGGCATCATCGGCACCGGCATGCTGGCGGTTCCGGTGTTGGCGGGATCGGCCGCCTATGCCGTAGGTGAGAGCCGCGGCTGGAAATGCGGCCTCGAAGAAAAGCCCTGGCATGCGGTGGGCTTCTACACCATCATCGGCCTTGCGACACTGGTAGGGCTCGCGATCAGCTGGTCACCGATCGATCCGATGCATGCGCTTATCTACAGCGCGGTCATCAACGGCTTTGTCGCCGTCCCGATCATGGCGACGATGATGACCATCGCCCATCGCCGATCGGTGCTTGGCAATTTCACAGCCTCGCGTCCACTTCTGGTGCTTGGCTGCCTCGCAACGATTGTCATGGCCGGCGCGGCGCTCGCGTCCGTGCTCCTGCCGTAGCGCCCGCAAACACCTGCCGTGTTATAACTTGAAGATTGAGGATCAAGCCTCATGAAGGAAAAGAGGAGATCGCAGGCCCGCCGCGCCGCATTCCGACGCCGCTCGATCATCGTCACGGTGTTGGGACTGGCAGCCGCTGGCACGATCATGGTCCTGGGTTCTCTGGGCCTGTATCCGCGCGCCTGTTTGATCGCGAGTTCGCTACTGTCGCTGTTCACCCTTTTCTATGCCATTTCACCTTCCGTTCGATCCGGGCAGACAACGCCCGGCTCCAAAGGGAAATCACGATCGCAAAGCTACGCCTGTCGGCCAACCTGCCACCACCGGTCCGGCCGGCGCGGCCTAAAGGTGCCGGTGGCGGGGACAATGAAGAGGTGTGATCGCCGACCGCTCTCTCAAACGCTACACCCAGCGTTGTCGGCGCAGACGCAGACAGATCGCCGCGCAGAGGCTGCCCATGGCGAGAAGAAAAATGCCTTAGCCGAACCTGGCCGTCACACCTACAATGCCGGGAAAATTCACACTGGAAAGCGCTGTAGCCGATGTCAGAAGCGCGAGCATGACAGACCATGCGGACAATGTACGCACCGTCCGTTCGATTTCGGTCGCCGGTACCCAGTGCGCCCGGTGCGAGCTTCCGGGCGACTACGCCATCCCAATATACTCGCGCGGCCACAACGCGCATGGGGTTCTCCCGCTGATTTCGATATCAATGTCACTTCACGCGGCAGTAGCGGGCGGCACGTCGACGGCCAAGCGAGATGACGAACTCGGAAGATGCACTCGAATGAGAAAGCGACCATCGGTTGTTGTTGCGCTGTTGCCGGCTGGCGTTTGGCTGCTTGCCGCACGGGCCATGATGGCTACCTCAAGCCGGACGCGGCGATTTGGTTTGATCCACCCCCGTCTCGCGCTTTACCTCAGCTTCCGAGCAGCCGCGCTCTATCGCGCGGGCTTTGCGGCCTGGAGTTACAACCGGGGAAAATGGCGCTGACTTCTCTTCGCATCACAGTGCCCTATCTAGGCGAAGCCGACATGATGTACGCTCGTGTCCGGCTGCGTCTAAAGCTCGCGGGATGACGCAGTGACCGACACCCTCAAGGCAGCCGATGTCTTTACCAAGCTCGACATTAAGCTGATGCCCGATCCCTCCCGGACGGTCATCCGCCCTTTCGGTTTCGACTATCCTGCGGCGTTTGCAGCGGGCCGGCCGCCGAGGAGCCAAGCTGTTGCGGCCCGGCTGATGGCGCTCGATCCTACCTATCGGCGGCGGATGCTGGCGTTGCTGCGCCGCGCGATGCAAAGGCGTCATCGACGCGTCGACAATGTGTTCCTGCACCGCTTCGAGGAAGTCAAAGGCGGGCTTGGGATCAACGTGGTCGACCAAGACGATCGGCTGCTCGTCGGTGCCTATTTCAGCCAAGAATACGCCTTCGAAAGCGCGGCGCTGTTCAACCCCAGCATCGTCGAGATTCCCCATCGCGACCCAGGCGACGGCAGCATACGCTTCCTTCTTTCGTTGCGCGGGGTTGGCGAGGGTCACGTCTCGTCGGTCACCTTCCGCTCCGGAAGCTGGGACGGTGGCGACGGCCTCGTCATCGATACGGCGAGCGGCCAAGGCGTGCCACCCCGAATAGAGCGCCAGGAGCAGGGATGGGTCCGACTGCGGTCCGATGACAGCGAGGATATTTCGGAAACGGTCATCTTTCCCATCCTGCCCAGCCAGCGGCAGGGCGTGGAAGATTTGCGATTGGTCCGCTTTACAGATCATGATGGTGCGCAAAGCGTAATCGGCACCTACACAGCTTTCGACGGCAGCACGGCGCGCGCCGAGCTCTTGCGCGGTATCGATGTGCGCACGTATGAAATGCGTCCACTCGTCGGCGCCATGGCGGGATACAAAGGCATGGCGCTGTTCCCGCGGCGCATCGACGGGCGATACACAATGCTCGGACGGCAGGATAGTGAGAGCTTGTGGCTTCTACAATCTGACACGCTTGAGCGATGGGAAGAAGGCGTGCCCATCATGGCGCCTCGTTACCCGTGGGAGTTCGTCCAGATCGGCAATTGCGGCTCGCCGATCGAGATCGACGAAGGGTGGCTGGTGTTCACCCACGGCGTGGGACTGGTCCGCGGTTACTGCATCGGCGCCTGCCTGCTCGACCGGGACGATCCTACGAAGGTGCTTGCGCGGACACCCTCTCCGCTTTTGTTCCCGAGCGGCGAGGAGCATGGCGGCTACGTGCCGAACGTCACCTACAGCTGCGGCGCGCTGCTCCACCGGCGGCGTGTGCTGCTGCCCTACGCCGTCGCCGACGAATATTCCGCGTTCGCGGTGGCGAGCGTCGATGATCTGCTCAGCGTGATGCGGTAGGCCGTTCGATCTTCGCGCGCCCGGGAGAATAGCGTGCCGTGACCGATGAGGCTCAGCAATATCCTACGTCATAACGCTACGATCAATTGCCAAGTGATTTGATTGTAAAATGACCGCCTAGGATTTAAGCCAGTCGAGCAGTTCTGAGCCGAGCAGCTGAGTGTTGAGCTGTTCGTCGGACAATTCGACGAAGGCGTCGAGATCGCGGATGATGACAACGCCCGTGTTACGGAAGCGGGCGGCGATGTGGCGCAGGAAGCCGAAATCGACGTCGTGCTCGCATGCGCCGACGAACAGGAAATAAACCTGATCGCCCCGCCGTTCAGATTCCTCCAGGATTTGAATCGTGCGGCCATGGTCGGATGGGTCGTTCTCGCCATCGGTTACGAAGATGACGATCGAACGCTTCTTCGTACGAAATTCTGGCTCCTGGCCGACCCCGAAGAAGCGACTAAGGAACCCACCCCCCGCCTCAGCTGGCAGCCAACCAAAGTGCTGGAGATTCCGTTCGAGCACGTAGCTGTAAGTTGTGCCGCCGTTCCAGCCAGGCACGCGCTTTACTACGTTGCGGACAATATACCCTCGGCAATCGTCAGGCGCGACTGTACCAACGTGTTGCACGCTACGCTTCCCGTCGCTGAAGGTGAAGACGTCCATCCGCCCGTCTGGATCAAGCTCCATGCCGAAGGGCACCAGCCGCTCGATAAGCCGGCTGGTGGTGCCCTCCTCATGCTCGTGCTCGAACGAGCCCGATACGTCCATGTCGAAGATCAGCTCGGCCTTGACGTCGGCGGCAACACCGGCCTTCTCGAGGGACACGCGCAGGGTACGGGCGGATTTCTGGAGGTCGAGCTGGAGCGTCATGGTCTTGGGCCCTTCATGTCTTGAGCTGCTGCAGAATAGTTTGGAGGCGGTGTTGGAGTTCGCCGGCCTCGGTCGGGTTGGGCGAGCGCGCCCCACTCGCAGTGGCGGTCAATGCAGCTATGGTGGAGAGCCAGGCGGGCATTGCCACCAGCACCGCTTCTTGGATCGCGGCGATCAGGTGCAGCGGCTGCTCGGCCTGCGCGGCGCGGAGCGGATCGTCGCCTCGAAGCTGTACGACTGAGCGGGTCAGGCTCATCGCGCGCTCCAGGAACCGCTGCGACAGCGCTGGCTGCGTGATCGAGAGATGGTCAGCCAGGAACCCCGCCGCCAGCGCCGCCGCCTCGATGTCGCCGCCGGTGGCCTCAATCCGGCGCGCCTGTTCGCTCAGCCGGTCGCGCAGCCGCAGAAGGGGATCGAGTGCGGCGGCCGTCAGCCGCACCAGCTGGTCGAGTTCGGCCCGTGCGTCTTCCAGCGCACAGAGTGTATCGATCCGGCCCGTTCCGCCAAACAGCCGGTCGAACACCCCGGCCGGCCGGCCGATGCCGCAGATCACCGGCAGATCAATCGCACCGAGCAAGTCGATCATCCGCGTCACATACGCCCGAACCCGGCCCAGTTCGTCAGCCCGCGCCAGGTCAAGCGTCCGTGCGACAAGATCGGCGTACTCCTGTTGCGCGCCGTGGCCCCACAAGGTGATGGTGCGGTCGCGCGCACCCTCGACCACGAAGCCCTCGACGAGCCGCACCGCGGTGGCGGCGACGGCGGGGGCGACGCCGGGCGACAGCCGGGCGATATCGGCGACGGTGACGGCGATCCGCCTGCGTTCGACGCCGGGAATAGCGGTGGGAGCTACGACGGGGCGGGTCGCATGCTCGGACACGGACGGCGGCGCGCGGTCGGCGGAGCGGCGCAAAGTCTTTTGGGCCGGCGCGATCGGGCCGATGACCGTCGGGCGCAGCCGGGCCGGCCCGCGGTTGGAAGGCGAGTCGTCGGTCACCAGCTCAGGAGAAATGAGCGAGCACGTCGTTAAATGTCCCGTTGAAGCCACGTCCCACCGCGGCATATTCCCAGCCTTCAGGGCCAAGCAGGAGGCTGCCGAGCTGGACCACGTTGAACTCCTTGAACTCGGACGACAGCTGGTACGCGCCGAGCTCGCGTCCGCTGCCATCGGTCAGCGTGATCGTGCACAGGTCGATGTCGCCGAACGCCGGCTCGTCCTCATCGGCATCGCCCTCTTCATGCCCTCCGCCATGATCCGCCTCGTGGACCGTTACCAAAATAGGGATCTCATTGACCCCCGCAGGCAACTTCGATCCGTCGATGACGATTGATTCGCTGCTGTTCTGCACGCGAAGGTCGCCGCTGTGCGACAAGCCACCGCTCGGGGTGGCGAAGGAGCCGTCCGTGTTAGACGCCAGCGCGCCACCCTGTGGGTTCATTCGCGTGGTGTTGTAGGTCGAGAGCACACTCACCAGCTCGGTCACCTTGGCGCCATTGCCGTCGTTGCGCGCCTCCAGCGCGTGGACATCGACGTCGTCCGCATGGTCGGCGTCGCAGCGCCATTCCACCTTGGCGGTAAAGCGCGCGCCCTTATTCAGCGAAAGTTGCAGCTTAGGCACCGCGACGCCGGGCTTCTCGAGCGACAGGGTGAGCATTGTTGATCAGGTCCTTCGTTTCAATTGGGAGCAAGCGTGGCGAGTTCCCGCCGCGCGTCCGCGAACTTGCGGCGGGCTATCTCGAACTTCTCGTCGGTGGTCTTGCGCGCAACTTCGACCAGTCCGTGAATTTCCTTGGTGGTAGCAATGATCGTCTCGATCTGCTGGGCCTGCGCGACCCGGTTATCGCCGGGTGCGATCGCCGCGGTCACCGCCACGTCCTTCAGCGCGCGGCCGCGCAGCTCGGTCAACTGGCGGTCGAGCTTGGCTTGGCGGCCGGCGATTTGCTGCACGCTTCTTACCGCAAACGCGCCGTGGATCGACAGCAGCGTCATCTTGATGGAGGCGAAACGCGACGCGACGGTGGTCGCAGTTTCCTGCAGGGTGGCGACCCCGGCCTGCTCGATCTGCTGGATTACCAGCTGGTCGGCTGGAAGACGGGTGTAGCTCCCCTCCAGCGCCAGCGCGCGGCTTTCGAGCAAGCGCAATTTGTCCTTCAGCTCCGTCAGCCGAGCCTGTGCCACAGGGTCGGCCGGGTCGAGCGCCGCCTCCTCATTTGCGACATAGGCCTGCGCCTTGTTGAGCAATGCGCGCGCCACCCCGGCGGCGACGGCGAACTCGCCGAAGTGGTTGCCGTAGCTTTTCTTCAGCTGGTCGAGGTTCTGGAGCTCGGCGAACAGCTTCTGCATCTCCTTGCTGAGCTCACCCTCCAGTCGGGCCATCTCGTCGGCAAGCGTCTTGGTCCGCCCCGCGATCAGGTCGCCGATCGCGGTCAACATCTCGTCGATCAGCTGGTCTGGCCGCTTACCGCGCAACCGCCCGAGCAGGCGGCCGAGGAAGCCCGGCTTCTCGCCGTTCTGCATTTTATCAAGGATGGCAGGCAGGTCAGCGTCCTCGACCCCTTTCTCCAGCCGCCCGAACAGCGCGAACACCGCCGCAGCACTGTTCTTGTCGAGCCGCTGAAGAAAGCCGTCGAGCGTGCTTTGCAGCGCTTGTTCGGCTTCGAGGCCGATACGGATCACATCGCCGGAACGCATGGTGGCGAAGTCAAGCTGCGCGAGCTGCTTCTCCGCCTCGGGCAGCTGCTCGGGACGAAGGATGATGGCGCCGGTTTCAAGCGGTATGGGAGAAGCCGCCGACTGCTGAAGTTCGACGGAGTTCCTGCCCGGGTTGGATCCAATGATCGTCGGCTTCATCACTTCTCCTTCGCCCACAGGCGACAATATATTAGCAGCGATGATCGCACCAGCAATTTGCGAGGATAAGGCGCCGCAACCCCAGAGCAGTTCGCAACGGCGATACCGCCCGTCCCCCGGCATAATAGTGCGGCCAGCACGTTGAAAACGGTCACAAACTGCGACGCTTGGCAGATCGTGCCTGATCACGATGAAAATTGGCGCTGCGCGACCGCGTGAACGCCTCTGCGCAACCCGCCGCGATGCTGTGCTCGTTGGCGATGCCTACAATCAGGCCGCGTTTGCCGTCAAGATCGACAAGTGACGTCATGATTGCAATGCTACCAAAAGGGCCAGGGTGTGAAGCGCGATCATCCGCTCCTCGTCGGTCGGAATGACGAGAACGTCGATGCGGCTTTCGCCGGCCCGCGAAATGCGAAGCGCGTTGTCCGCATTGGCGTCGTCGTCGATCTCGAGACCCGCCCAAGCCAACCGGGTACAGATGCGCCGCCGCACATCAGCGTGATTTTCACCGATGCCGGCGGTGAACACGAACGCATCCAGTCCGCCGAGTGATGAGATAAGCCCGCCGGCCTCGCGCGCCACCCGCCAGCAGAAGAGATCGATCGCCTCCTCCGCCTCGACGCTCCCATCCTCCGACAGCGCGCGCATGTCGCTCGAGATGTTCGATACGCCAAGAAGACCGGATTTGCGGTAAAGCAGGTCCTCGACCTCGGCCACCGGCATGCTTAGCTGTGACTGGAGATGCAGCACGACGCCGGGATCGATGCTGCCGCAGCGCGTACCCATGACGAGCCCGTCGAGCGCGGTGAAACCCATCGTCGTGTCGATGCTGCGCCCGCTCTGCATTGCGCACAGGCTGGCGCCGTTGCCGAGGTGCGCGGCAATCACACGCCCGCGCGCGAGCGCCGGATCGATCTTGCCCAGACGCCGTGCGATATATTCATAAGAAAGACCGTGAAAGCCGTAGCGGCGGATACCCTGATCGTGGAGGAAGCGGGGGATGGCGAGCCGGGAGGCGACCATCGGCTTGTCATGGTGGAAGGCCGTGTCGAAGCAGGCGACCTGGGGAAGATCGGGGTTGATCCGGGCAATGGCGCGGATAGCGGTGAGATTGTGGGGCTGGTGGAGCGGCGCGAGAGGGCAAAGCGCCTCCAGGGCGTCGAGCAGGACCGCGTCGACCCGTTGCGGCGCGGCAAAGCGGGTGCCGCCATGAACGACCCGGTGGCCGATCGCGACGACCTGCCGGTCACCAAGATGGTCCGTGGCCCATGCAAACAGATCTTCGAGCAGATCGGCATGGGTCAGCGACGCCCCATCCGGCCAGTCGCGGTCTATCAGGACTTCACCCTCGGCGGAGCGGATGCGGAGAGCGGGTGCAATACCGATCTTTTCGATCTTGCCGCTCGCCGACAAGGTGAGGCTGTCAGGATTGCCGAGCGTATAGAGCGCGAACTTGATGCTCGATGATCCGGAATTGAGACTGACGACGGCCTTCATGCGCGCGTCGCCATCCCCGGCGCGGCCTTTGTCGCCGCATGGGCCATAAGCACAGCGACCGCGCACGAAGCCAGCCGGGTCCGCAGGCTGTCGGCACGGCTGGTCAGGATGATCGGCACGCGCGCGCCGAGAACGACACCGGCGGCATCCGCATCACCCAGAAAGGTCAATTGTTTGGCCAGCATGTTGCCGGATTCGATATCGGGTACGACGAGGATGTCCGCCCGTCCCGCGACCGGCGAGACGATGCCTTTCTCGTGCGCCGCATCAGGGCTGATCGCATTGTCGAACGCGAGCGGCCCGTCGAGCAGTCCGCCGGTGATCTGCCCGCGATCCGCCATCTTGCAGAGCGCCGCCGCGTCGAGCGTGGAGACCATTGCCGGATTTACCGTCTCGACCGCGGAGAGGATCGCGACCTTCGGCTCCTCGATTCCGATCACATGCGCGAGATCGATGGCGTTGCGAACGATATCCGCCTTCTCCTCCAAGCTCGGGGCGATGTTGATCGCCGCATCGGTGATGATGAGAGGTCCCGGGTGGTCCGCCACATCCATCACATAGGCATGGCTGATCCGCCGCTCCGTCCGCAGGCCCGTGCCCGACGTGACGACAGCGCCCATCAGTTCGTCGGTGTGGAGCGAACCCTTCATCAGCAGTCTGGCCTTGCCCTCATGTACGAGTGCGACCGCTCGGGCTGCCGCGTCATGGCTATGGCCAGCAGGCTCGATCGGAAAGGCCGTGATGTCCTTGCCGGCTTCCTCGGCCGCGATGCGTATTTTCGCCACCGGGCCGACCAGGATGGGGGCGATCAGGCCCTGCTCGGCTGCCTCCGCGACCGCCACGATCGCCGCCGCGCTGCACGGATGGGCGACCGCGGTCGGCACCGGCGCGAGCCCGGCCACTTTTTCCATCAATCGACGATAACCATGACGTTCGGCAAGATGGACGTCCGGCAGGGCAATGCGCGGGCGGCGCACTTTCTCGTTCGGCGCCTTGACCTCCGCGCGGCCTGAGATCACCTCCTCGCCGTCCTGGTTGACGCAGCGGCAGTCGAATATCACGATGCTGTGTTCCGTCTGCTTCTCGGCCACCGTGACGCTGGCGGTGATCGTATCGCCAAGGCCGACCGGACGCGAGAAGCGGAGCGACTGACTGAGATAGATGGCGCCGGGACCCGGAAGTTCGGTGCCGAGCACCGCCGATATCAGCCCGCCACCCCACATGCCATGCGCAATCACGCGGCGGAACAGGTCAGTCGCGGCATAGTCGGGATCGACGTGCGCCGGATTGACGTCGCCCGAGACCAGCGCGAAGAGCTGGATGTCCTCCTCGCGCAGTGTTCGCGCCAGGCTCGCCGTATCACCCACCGCGATCTCGTCGAAGGTGCGGTTCTCGATCATTGGTTCGTCATTCATCGCTCAGCGCTCCAGCACAAAATGGCCGGGTGCGTCAGCGAGCGGCGCATAGCCCTTGTCCGTTGCGCCCATCGGCGGCGGGGTGCCCGCGTTGCCCGACAATTTCGCGAGCCAATCGCCCCAGGCGGTCCACCAGCTGCCTTCGTGACGCGGCGCGGCATCCAGCCATGCGTCGGGGTCGAGCGCGGCCCCATCCGCCTCGCGAGTAAGCAGACGATAGGACCGGCCTGGATGCCCCGGCTCCGAGACGATCCCGGCATTATGGCCGCCGCTGGTCAGCACGAAGTCGATCGGCGCCCCGGTCAGCCGGTGGATCTTGAAGACCGAACGCCAAGGCGCGACATGATCGCGCTCCGTGCCGACCACGAACATCGGCCAGCGCAACACCGACAGGGCGATCGGGCGTCCATTGACCTGGAAGCGTCCTTCAGCGAGATCGTCCTCGAGGAACAGCCGGCGCAGATACTGGCTGTGCATGGCATAGGGCATCCGCGTGCCGTCCGCGTTCCAGGCCATGAGGTCGTTCATCGGCTCGCGCTCGCCCATGAGATAAGTGGTGAGCACGCGCGACCAGACCAGATCGTTCGAGCGCAGCATCTGAAACGCGCCGCCCATCTGGGCGCTGTCGAGATAGCCTCGACCCCACATCATGTTCTCGAGCAGGCTAAGCTGCCCTTCGTCGATGAACAGGCCCAATTCGCCAGGCTCGCAGAACTCGGTCTGGGCCGCGAGCAGCGTGAGGCTGGCCAGCCGGTCGTCGCCATCGCGCGCCATGGCCGCCGCCGCGATCGCGAGCAGCGTCCCGCCGAGGCAATAACCCGCCGCATGGACCGAAGCGCCGCCGGTGATCGCGGCGACGGCGTCGAGTGCGGCCATCGGTCCAAGCTGCAGATAATCGGCCATCTCGAGGTCGCGATCGGTGCTGCCGGGATTATGCCAGGAGATCATGAACACGGTGAAGCCCTGCGCGGTGAGCCACTGGACCAGCGAGTTCTCCGGCGAAAGGTCGAGGATGTAATATTTCATGATCCAGGCGGGCACGATCAGGATCGGCTCGGGCCGGGCCTGCTCCGTCGTCGGCGCATATTGGATCAGTTCCATTAGCCGGTTCCGGTACACGACTTTGCCTTCGGCGGTCGCGAGGGTTTCGCCGACTTGGAACGCTTCCGTACCGGCCGGCGGCAGGCCGCGCATCAGCGCCTCGACGTCGGTCATCCAATTTCGCAGGCCATCGGCCAGGCACTGTCCGCCGGTCTCCAGGATACGCTGCTGCAGGACGGGGTTCGTGGCGAGGAAATTGGTGGGCGCCACCGTATCGAGCCACTGGCGGACAGCGAAGGCCACCATCTCCTCATGATGCGCGGTAACGCCCGTGATCCCGGTCGTTGCCGCGTGCCACCATTGCTGGTTGAGCAGAAAGGCCTGCGAGACGAGGTTGAACGGCGCCGACGCCCAAGCTGGGTCGGCAAAGCGCCGATCCTGCGGCAGCGGCTCGATCGCGCGCGCCGCCTGCGCGTCCGTCGCGCTACGCATGGCATAGTCTCCCAGTCGCGTCATTTTGCGCAGCGCCTTGGCAGCGAGCTGCGTCTGCTTGCCCGGCGAGGCTGCAAGGTGCAGCATCCAGTCGGAGACGGCCTGGGCCAGCGTGGCTGGCGACAAGCCGAAGGTTGCCTGAGCAATCATGGCACCCGCGGCGCGGTCCATGGTCTCCGCCAGGCCATCGAGCGGATCACCCACGCCGGGGATCTGGGCTTCGACCATGATCTTCAAACCTTTCATCAACGGGCGAATTCCTAAGCCTTCCGCACATGACCCCGAGACTCGGGAGCGGAGCAGCACAATCGAGGCACGCCTTTCCTATGTTCGGTAACAGACGCGCTATAGGGACATTCCCTATGGTGTCTTTGTTGCGTACGGGTGAAGATGGCCGCTGGGTCGTTTGGCCAGACCCCGCATCTGGCTAATATGAAGGGAATTCGCTTTGTCACATGGCTCGCGACGCTGGAAAAACCAATCGATCGAAGGCTTTCCGCAGGAGGGAGCCACGCGGATCCGAAGCGGGAAATTGCGGCCTTTCGCCTGGATTCTGATCGGCCTCGCGATGCTAATCTGGTCGCTGCTCTCCTGGCTTCTCTACAGCTTTACCGACCCCGTGCTCGCCTGGCTCGCCACCTCGCTCGATCTCGTCGTGGATCGCGGACAGGATACCGCGAAAACCCTGGGCAACAAATCTGCCGGCGACATACTGGCCGCGCTCGATACCAGCAGCCTGCCCGGACAATTGCTGGGGATGCTAAAGAGCACCGGCAAGGGTGCCGTCGTGGTCATCTGGGTAATCGGCATGGCCGCATTAGCCATTTTGCCTATCGGCTTGTCCCTGATTGGCCGTTTCTATGTCCGGGGGCGCCATTGAAGTATGGCGACGCAACGGAACTCGAGCGCCTGGACGGCTTGAGAACGCTCAGCCATCTCCCACCCCGATCGATTTCTTCGCATTCTCGCCCAATGACATCCGTTGAACGTCATGGCCGCTCGGTGCCTGATAGAGGCGCAGGCCGAATTCAGGCAGGATCGCGAGCAAGTGATCGAAAATATCGGCCTGGATGGTTTCATATTCCGACCAGATCGTCGTCGCGGTGAAGCAGTAGATCTCCAGCGGCAATCCCTGCGCGGTAGGTTGGAGCTGACGCACAAGCAGGGCCATATCGCCCGACACACGCGTTTGTGCGCGAAGATACGCGATAACGTAGGCGCGAAACGTGCCGATGTTAGTTAGACGCCGTCCATTCACGACATCCCCGCCATGCTCGACGAGCTGATCGTTCGATTGCGCCAGTTCGCCCTGTTTGCGGATTAGATAATCGTCGATCAGCGCGAAACGGCGCAGGCTCAGTTCGTCCTCTTCGCCCAGAAAGCGGATACTGCTCTGGTCGATGAAGAGAGATCGCTTGATCCGTCGCACACCGACGTCTTGCATGCCGCGCCAGTTCTTGAAACTGTCGGAGATGAGCCGATAGGTGGGTATGCTCGTGATCGTCTTGTCGAAGTTCTGCACTTTGATCGTGTGCAAGGCAATATCGATCACGTCTCCATCAGCATTGAGCGCTGGCATCTCGATCCAGTCCCCGACCCGGAGCATGTCGTTGGAGGTGAGCTGCACCGATGCGACCAGCGACAGGATTGTATCCTTGAACACCAGCATGAGCACTGCCGCCAGCGCGCCCAGTCCCGAGAGCAGTAGCAACGGCGACTGTTCCATTACCACCGCAATCACCAGCACCGTGCCGGCAAGAAACAGCAGGATTTTGAGGACCTGGATATATCCCTTGATGGGACGGTGGTCGGCATCGGGCCGGCGCTGATAGAGCCGGTTTGCAAGATTGAGCGCGGCGTTCATCGCCAGGATGATCGTCAGGATGATGAAGGCATTCGCCACATTATGGATCGCCGTCGCCAAACCAGCTGGCAGATGCACGACCAGTCCGACGCCGCGGGCGAGGATGAGCGCAGGCACGATATTGGCGAGCCGCGCGACGATAGGTGCGGGAGTCGGACCGTCCTTGGGCAACAGCTGCAAGGCGAACTTAAGGATCACCTGCTTGACGATCCAGTTGACGAAGACCGCAACCGCAAACAGCAGGGCGACCCCAAGCATCGCCTCCAGCCATGAAGGCATGGCCGCCGCGAAGGGGAAAGTGACGGAGAAGGTTTGCGAATCGATCATGGCGCTCGCCGGCAACCTATCTTGCATCGCAGCCGAGGATTTCAATAAACGGCAGCCAATATGGGGCCGCCACTTCGACAAATAGAAGCGACGAAAGCTGGATTCGCAACGGACCCTCCTTCAAGATTGCATTGGAACAACACCAGATTGACACCATGGCGACGTAACGACGGCGCAGTAAACGACTGGCGGGTCACACGAACAGGTTTTTTGGTAGATCGTCGCCTTGGCCTGTATCGCCTCCGAACTTCAAGAGGTCAGGGTCGATCCAGAGCAGTGCTTGCGAAGGCTTCTCGGTCGAAACCTGCACGTCACACTTACATGAAACGCCAGTCCCGAAGTTCACCAGATAATTCTGTGAGGTTGAGAACCACCGCCTCATCCAGACGCACCGACGATGAACACCCTCCAGGCAAATTGGCTCGATTGGCTGCGAGACGTTCGTAATCGACCTTGATAGCCGGCCGCCGCCCGGCCCAGAGGATTGCTTCTACCCCCAGGCGACGCCATCCCCATAACACTGAAGGAATTCCTTTCCGAAGTGGTCTCATCGTGCTATCCGCGTCTATCATGCGGCGTGTCCTGCTCATTTTTGCAGCGCTTTATGTCAGCCTGTCTCTGACTGGCGGATCGATTGCACACGCCATGGAGCCGATTTCCTGCGTGGACAGTGCAACAGCCGCCAGCATGGGACACAGCAACGGTGACGGGGACCAGGTTCCTTCCGATGCAAATAAGGGATTCACGCATCACCATGGGGGCTGTCACAGCCACCAAGTTTGCGATGCTGTGAAAAGCGAAGTGCTGCCAATCGCTTTTGGCATGGACAACCCGTCATCGCTTTTCGGTTTCCAGTACCTCCCGCTCGCTACAGCTGACCCCGCGCTGCGACCTCCAATAGCCTGATATTCCGACTTCGCCGCAACGTTCGCGGCCTCCCGGAATTATCAGGAGCTCTCATTCATGCATCGTGTCATTGCGGCCCTGCTGGCCGTGGCGTCTTGCGCGGCTATCGCGCACGCGCAGACGTCGCCATCGCCGCCAAGTTCCTCACCTCCCTTCACGTTGGAACGCGCCCTCATTGCGGCGGGCGCGTCGTCCCCAAGCCTTGAAGTCGCTGATGCGGGCGTACGGGCGGCAGGTGCCGCGCGCACCGTGGCCGGCTTGCGGCCTAACCCACAGGTCCAGGTCCAGGTTGAAAATGTCGGTGGATCAGGCCTCTACCGGGGCACGCAAAGCGCCGAAACGACGACCGGGCTCGCCCTGCCGATCGAGCTTGGAGGCAAGCGGTCGGCCCGCATCGCCGTTGCAGACTCGCGTCGCGATCGCGCGCGGATCGAAGCCGCCATTGTGGAGGCGGACCTGCGCGAGCGGGTCACGATGGCCTATGTCGCCGCCGTTTCTGCAGAACGCCGCGTTGCCGTAGCACGGCAATTGGCGGAGTTTGCCAATCGCGGCTTCAGCGCTGCCAGCACGAGAGTAACGGCGGGGGCGGCTTCGCCGATCGAGCAACAACGCGCCGATGTCGAGCGGGTAAATGCCAATGTCGCGTTCGACAGAGCTGTTCGGGAGGCCGTCGTCGCGAAAGAGAACCTGGCGCGCTTGATCGGCGAACCAATCGCCGGTGAGCTTGACGTTGCCTGGTTCGATCGGGTCGGAACCTATGGTCCGGCAGTCCCCGTCTCCGCGCAGGGGACGCTCATCATCGCGGCGGCCGAGGCAGATGTTACGACGGCCGACGCCCTGGTCAGGCTTGCCCGCTCGCAGCGCGTGCCGGACGTGACGCTCAACGCGGGTGCGCGCCGTCTCTCAGCCTCCGGTGACACAGCAGCGATTTTCGGTCTTAGCATCCCTTTCCCCCTCTTCAATAATGGCCGTGCCGCCGTGAGCCAGGCCGAGTCGGAACGGCTCCAGGTCGATGCGCGACGGCGCGTTACCCTATTGGAAACGGAACAAACCATCGCCAGCGTGCAGGCAGAGCTCGCCAATGCGGCGGCAAGCGCGCGAGCGGCCGGCGGGCCGGCACTCTCCGCAGCCACGGAAGCCGCCAGAATCGCGAGGATTGGCTATGCGCAAGGAAGGTTCAGCCAACTCGACCTGCTCGTTGCCGAGCGGACGCTAGCGGACACCAATGGTGCGTTCGTCGATGCGCTCGTTGCCTATCATGACGCGGAAGCGCGGCTCGCACGTCTGACGGTCCCGGCGCCAGTTATTGCGGAGACACCGCAATGATCGCCTTCACCACAACGCTCAACATTGTCTCCACTGCATTCGCAGTGCCGAGCGAGGTAGTTCTCGCCCGCTGCTCATCCAATTTCGGAGAAACTCGATGATAACACAAGACAAGCGCCTCCTTGGGGGCGTGGCAGGGGCGGTTTTACTCGCTGCAGTCGGTGGCTTCAGCGTCGCGCGCTGCACCGCGGATCCGGTCAGCAGCCAATCAACCGAGAAGGTCGGCGGGAAAAAGAGCGAAACGCCACCAGACAGCCTTGCAATGAGTGCGCAGGCGATTCGCGAAGCCGAAATTGCGGTTGAGGCGGTGCGTGCTGGCGGCCTTGGCTCCGAGATCGTTGCGCAGGCGCTCGTATCGCCCTCCCCCACCGGCGAGGCGCTGGTAACGGCCCGCGCTGGCGGCGCTGTCACGCGCGTGTTCAAACGGCTCGGTGATCCTGTTCGAGCGGGTGAAGCGCTCGCCGTGGTCGAGAGCCGAGACGCGGCTCAGATCGCCGCTGATCGCACGGCGGCGGCGGCTCGCGCCGACCTGGCTCAGAAGTCACTCGCGCGCGAGCGCTACCTTTTCGATCAGAAGGTATCAGCGCGCGTCGATCTCGAACGGGCACAAGCCGAAGCAGCAGCGGCAGCGGCTGAAGCAAGGCGAGCCCAAGTCTCGGCCGGCGCCGCAAATGTCACCAGCGACGGTCGGGGCGTAATCGTCGCCAGTCCGATCGCAGGCCGCGTCACCTCGGCATCGGTAAGCCTAGGTGCCTTTGTCCAGCCTGAAGCCGAGCTGTTCCGCGTCGCCGATCCCAGCCAGATTCAGGTCGAGGCTGCGATCACTCCTGGCGATATTGCGCGCCTTGCTCCTGGCGACCGCGCCGTTGTCGAACTCGCCGATGGCCGCACGGTGGAAGGCAAGGTGCGCGCCGTCACGCCCACGCTCAACAACGAAACCCGATCGGCAACGGCGGTGCTCGATGTTCCGGGCGGGATACTCCAGCCCGGCCTCGGTGTGCGCGTGAGGCTGATGCCGAGTCGGGGTTCCCCGACGGATTCCATTGTCGTGTCCGAAGACGCAGTGCAAAGCTTTGAAGGTCGCGATGCAGTCTTCGTCCGGACCCCCCAAGGGTTCCGCGCTCGCTTCGTGACTCTGGGGCAACGCAGCGCTGGCCGCATCGAGATCGTCTCCGGCCTCAAGTCCGGCGAGACCATCGCTACCCGTAACGCTTTCCTGCTCAAAGCCGAACTCGGCAAGGGCGCGGGCGAGGAGGAATAGGCCATGATCGCAAGTCTCATGGCGCTGTCCGTCCGCGCGCGCTGGGCGGTGCTGTTCATCTTTCTCGCTATAGCTGGCATCGGCGTGTGGCAACTCGCCAAACTGCCGATCGACGCTGTTCCCGACATCACTAACAAGCAGGTCCAGATAAACACCGTCGACCGCGCGCTTTCGCCGGTCGAGATGGAAAAGCTCGTCACCTATCCGATCGAAACGGCGCTTGCCGGCATCCCCGGCCTGGAATCGACACGCTCCTTGTCGCGTAATGGGTTCAGTCAGGTCACTGCCATCTTCTCCGATTCGACCGACCTCTATTTTGCCCGCCAGCAGGTCGGCGAACGCCTTGTCCAAGCCCAGGAAACACTGCCCGAGGGCGTCCAGCCGCAAATCGGCCCGGTGACGACGGGCCTCGGCGAAGTCGTCATGTATACGGTCGGCTTCGGCAAACCCGATGGCCGGGGCGCACGCAAGGTCGCAGGTCAACCGGGTTGGCAGCCCGACGGCAGTTATCTGACGCCCGAGGGTAGCCGGCTCACGGACGAAGTTGCAAAGGCTGGCTATCTTCGCACCATCCAGGACTGGATCATCCGGCCCCAGCTCCGGACGGTGCCGGGCGTCGCGGGCGTCGATTCGATCGGTGGTTACGCAAAAACCTTCGTCGTCGAACCCGACCCGGTGAAGCTCACCAGCTACGGCATTTCCTACACCGAACTTGGCCAGGCACTCGAAGCGGCGAACCTCGCGGTCGGCGCCAATTTCTTCAACCGGGGCGGCGAAGCCTATCTGGTGCGCGCTGATGCACGCATCCGCTCGGTCGATGAAATCCGCAATGCGGTGGCCGCGACACGCGGCGGTGTGCCGATCACGATCGGACAAATCGCCGATGTGCGGATCGGCGGCGATCTCCGCACGGGCGCCGCCAGCATGAACGGCCAGGAAGCGGTCGTTGGCACGGCGCTCATGCTGATCGGCGAGAACAGCCGCGTGGTGGCCCGCGCGGTTGGCGAAAAGCTCGATCAGGTCAAAGCGACCTTGCCGCCCGGTGTTGAGGTCAAGGTGGTCCTCGATCGGGCCAAGCTCGTCAACGCCACCGTCGCCACCGTCCAGCGCAATTTGACCGAGGGCGCTTTGCTGGTCGCGGCATCTTTGTTTCTGCTGTTGGGCAACTGGCGCGCAGCGATCATTGCCGTCCTCGTCATCCCATTCTCGTTCCTGATGATGGCGATGGGCATGAATGCGTTTCGCGTGCCGGGCAATCTAATGAGCCTTGGCGCGCTCGATTTCGGGCTGATCGTCGACGGCGCCGTCATCATCATCGAGAACTGCCTGGCCCGGCTCGCGCACCGGCAGGAGCATGAAGGACGATTGCTGAACCTGCGCGAACGGCTCGAAGAAACAATGCGGGCCAGCCAGGAGATGATCAAGCCGACGGTGTTCGGCCAGGCCATCATCCTGCTCGCCTTCGCGCCACTACTGACATTCACCGGTGTCGAGGGCAAAACCTTCTCGCCGATGGCAATCACCATCATGTTGGCGCTGGTCGCGGCCTTTGTGCTCGCCATCACCTTCGTTCCGGCGCTCGTTGCCCTGCTCATCCGAGGCAAGGTGGCCGAGAAGGAAGTGTGGCTGATCCGCAAGTCCAAGGAACGCTATCTGCCACTTCTCGACAAAGCACTCGCGCGGCCGTGGCTGTTCATTGGCGGCGGTTTCGCCTTCTTCGTCGCCGCAATCCCGGCCTTCGGCCTGTTGGGCTCGGAGTTCATCCCCCAGCTCGACGAAAAGAATCTGGCGCTCGCATCGACGCGGGTTCCTTCCGTTAGCCTCGAACAGTCGCTTACCATGCAGCGCAACGTAGAACGTGCCGTGACAAAATTGCCCGAAGTCGAGCTGATGTTCTCGAAGACGGGCACCGCCGAAGTGGCAACCGATCCCATGCCACCTAACGTGTCCGACGGCTTCGTCATCCTCAAGCCGCAGGATCAATGGCCGAGCGGTGTGACGTCCAAAGCCGATGTAATCGAACGTGTCGAGAAGGCGGCCAACGGGAAGATGGGCCAGCTCTACGAGCTTAGCCAGCCTATTCAGCTCCGTTTCAACGAGTTGATCGCCGGGGTGCGTGGCGACGTCGCCATCAAGCTCTACGGCGACGACCTTGACAAGATGGCACAGTCAGCGAACGAGATTGTGCGGGTGCTGCAGTCGGTCCCCGGGGCGGCAAGCGTCAAGGCCGATCAAACCGGCGGTGCGCCAACGCTCGATGTTCGGTTCGATCGTGCCGCCATCGCACGCTACGGGCTTACCGTCCAGGAGGTCGCGGACACCGTGGCCGCCGCGATGGGTGGGCGCGACTCTGGCCTGCTGTTCGAGGGCGACCGTCGCTTCAACATTGCTGTTCGTGTGCCTGAGAAGACACGCGTCGATCTTGATACGATACTCGCTCTCCCCGTCCTGCTTCCGCAAATAGAGGGGCAGGTAAGGCGATCGGTGCCATTGTCGCAAGTCGCGCAAATCCGCTTCACCGAAGGCTTGAACCAGATCAGCCGTGAGAATGGCAAACGGCGCGTTGTCATCCAAGCCAATCTCCAGGGACGGGATGCAGGTTCGTTCGTAGCCGAGGCGCAGGCAAAGATTGCGCAGGTCAAGCTGCCCGCCGGATACTATCTGGAATGGGGCGGGCAGTTCCAAAGCCTGCAAGCGGCTTCACAACGCCTGTCTATCGTCGTGCCGCTGTGCTTCGCAGCAATCTTCGGGCTGCTCTACATGGCGTTGGGCGGCTTCGGGCGGGCGGCAGCGGTGTTTCTAGCGGTGCCGCTGGGGCTGGCGGGCGGAGTCTTCACACTGGCCCTGACCGGGATCGCCTTCTCAGTTTCGGCCGCCGTGGGATTCATCTGTCTAGCGGGCGTTGCCGTACTGAACGGCCTCGTGGTCATGACGGCTATCCGCGAGCGCCTCGACGGGGGCGTGTCGCTCGTGGAAGCGATCCGGGAAGGCATGACGGAAAAGATGCGGGCCGTCGTAATGACTGGGTTCGTGCCCGCGATCGGCTTCGTTCCAATGGCCCTCGCCCGCGGAACTGGCGCGGAAGTGCAAAAGCCCCTCGCAACCACGGTCATCGGCGGCCTGATCGCGGCGACCATTCTCACCCTGCTCGTACTGCCCGCGATCGCCAAGGTGGTGCTGGGCGTAAAACTCAACTGGCGACGCCGAGGCAAAGAGGTTGAACCCCTCGCCTCGGCAATAACAAGTGAAGGAGAGAAAGAATGAATCAAAATATGAAACTGCTTCGCCTTTATACTGATGACGTAGCTTACATTGGCGACCGCAAGGTTTTCGAATATGTAGCCTCACTTGCGCAAGAGTGGAAGCTCGCTGGCGTAACCGTGCTTGAAGCGCGGCTCGGCTTTGGCCGCTCGGCCCATCTCCATCAGCGCCACGTCTTCGAAAACGACCGGGCAGTTGTCATCGAGATCGTTGACGACGAGGACAAATTGCGTCCCTTCGCCGCAACGGTCGCGGCGACGGCAGACATCGGGCTTATCACGCTGGAGGCCGTCGAGGTCGTCGGCGGCAAAGCCAACCTTGCCGTCAAAGAGTCAGCCGCATGACCTGCCTTGAGTTCCATTTCCAAGGGACGGCGGCGCGATCGTGCATGCCGACTGCCCTGCTTCATCGCAGGAATCCGATGCTGAGCGAGGAAGAAGGCCGCGTTCACGCGGCCTTCCGTTCGGCGAGGCTGCGAACCGTTGGGACAGACAGCCATGAAGGAAGAAACAGCATTCAACTATAACATGTCCGCCCTCAGGGTGTGGTCGTTGCTCGCCGATCTCCACGGCTTCGCTCGCTGGCATCCAGTCTATCGCATCACTGGCCAAATCGAGCACGGAGCCGAATTGGACATCACGTGGCTGTTTTTTGGGGGGGATCGAAAGATGAAAACACAAATGATCATCAACAAGCTCATCAAACCCCGGACAATAGGATGGGAAATGGGAGTTCGCGGCTTCCTTACCTTCGACGAATACTACGAGATTGATCCGATCGCGAATGGAGTTTGCATCCATCATGCCGTCGAAGTTCGAGGCATTTTTGGCCTGGTGCTGGGTCGACTGATGCGAAAAGGACTTCGGCGAACAATGCGCCATCAGGACGCTGCATTTCTCTCGCTTCTTCGTAGGCAATCGAGATTGCCTCAATCTGCGCGGCATCGGCAGCGGCCTATCAAGATGCCACCACGGCCAGGCAGGGCCAATGACTAGCGCGATCCAAATCAAAGCGGTGGCAAAAAGCCTGCGCCATACAAGCATTACCTACCCGGTTATGCTTGGGTCCACAAAGCACGCCCACGCCGCCGCAAATACTCTTTCCCAGAGCAGCTTTAACGACATGTCGGCAATCGACCCCCGCAAGCCATCGCCCCCCCGCGCGCTTGTGAGAAGGGTCCGCGCCGTGGGCGTCAACCCTGGGCGCCCACGGCGATTGCATCTGAGGGGCTGGCCGTGAAGAGATTCTTAGAACATTCGAAGCAGCAGAATCTGCCGTGTTGGTCGATCGCTATCTTCACCGGGATCATTGCCATCATCGGTGCAGCAGGTTGCTCAGCAGACGCCGACAATGCGGCCAAGAGCGATCATGATCGCAGAGCTATCGCGGGACAAGTCGTCAGACATAGCTATGTCTGCGATGATCGTTCGAGGGTGGATCTAGATTTCCTACTCGATGGGCTGACAATCGACCTCAGGGTTCTGCCAGATGGCAAGCCTGAACGCCTGACAGCGCCTGCGATGGGCCTAACCTATGTTGGCGACCAGGCGAACGTAGCAATTTCGAACAGCGACATCGCGATAATGCGCCCTGACAAGCCTACGCGTGTTTGCCGCCGAGCCCCGCTCGACCCGCCCAAGGATCAAGCGCGTCCTCCCTGACAGCCCACTGATCGATCCCAGGGGTGCAGGGCCATGCCAGCGCCCTGCTACAAGACAGGACCACTCATGACACAAAAGCTTCAGCTCGATATTCCCCTCATATTGCCCGAGATCACTGACGCTTCCGACGCGTGTGTCGAGCGTCTGACCTCGGAACTGGCCGCACGGCCGGGGGTCGAACAAGCGCACATCATGGTACCAGACAATGGTACGCCTGCCCTACTGTGCATTCACTATGATCCTGAAATCGTCTCTTTATCCCGCATACGTGAAAGTGCTCACGCTGCAGGTGCGGCGATCACCGGACGTTTCGGGCATCTTTTCTATGAAGTGGAGGGGATCGCCCACCAGCGGCGTGCCCGCACAGTCGTCGGCCGGCTGCGGGCGCTTCCGGGTATCATAGAAGCGGGCGCGAGCGCATCGGGCCAGCTCCGCGTCGAGTTCGACCGGGAAAAACTAACCGAGCGACAGATCTCAGACGCACTTCTTGAATTGGGAATAACGCCGCGCAACATGCCAACTGCAAGCCGGCCGACTCCGGCCGGCAGCGAAGAGCACGGCGAGGCTGACGGACACAAACATGCCGGGAGGGATCATGCAGATCATGATCATGCTCACGGCGCCTTCCTCGGCCCGAACACCGAGCTGATTTTCGCACTTGCCTGTGGCGGGTTGCTCGCGATCGGTTTTGCCATCGAGAAACTCGTTGCCGGCGCGCCGCTGTGGCTCCCCACCGCGCTCTACGTATCGGCCTATGTCTTTGGTGGCTTTTTCACGCTGCGCGAGGCGATCGAGAATCTGAAGCTGCGCAAATTCGAGATCGATACGCTTATGCTTGTGGCAGCCGCGGGTGCAGCGGCGCTGGGTGCATTTGCGGAAGGTGCCCTGCTCCTCTTTTTGTTCAGCCTTGGACACGCTCTGGAACATTACGCGATGGGTCGCGCAAGACGGGCGATCGAAGCGCTCGCCGAGCTGACGCCTCCGACAGCTATCGTTCGTCGCCTCGACGGAAGCACCGAGGAATTGCCGGTCGAGGAATTGGTATGGGGCGATATCGTCGTAGTGAGGCCTGACACGCGCGTTCCCGCCGACGGCTTCATCGTCAAAGGCACAACGTCGGTCAACCAGGCACCGGTGACGGGCGAAAGCATGCCCGTCGACAAGCGGCCAGTCACAGACGACGATGCAGCACGCGCCAATCCGGATAAGCTGGATCGAGCCTATCGCGTATTCGCCGGGACCATCAACGGCAGCGGACTGATCGATATCGAGGTCACGCGTCTTTCTAGCGAAAGCACGCTCGCGAAGGTCGTCAAAATGGTGAGCGAAGCGGAGACGCAGAAGTCCCCCACGCAGCGGTTCACAGATCGGTTCGAGCGGGTGTTCGTTCCGGTGGTCCTAGCTTTGGCCGTGCTGCTCCTATTCGCCTGGACAGTCGTGGATGAGCCGTTTCGCGATAGCTTCTATCGCGCCATGGCCGTCTTGGTGGCAGCTAGTCCCTGCGCACTGGCTATTGCCACGCCCAGCGCGGTCCTGTCGGGCGTTGCCCGCGCCGCGCGAGGCGGCGTTCTCGTCAAGGGCGGTGCCCCGCTCGAACTGCTTGGCTCGCTCGAGGCTATCGCCTTCGACAAGACCGGCACGCTCACCATGGGCGAGCCGCGCATCGAGCAGATCATCCCGGCGACCGGCGTGGACAAGCAGGAGCTTATGGCGATCGCAGTAGCGGTCGAATCCTTGAGCGATCATCCACTGGCGCAAGCAATAGCACGTGACGGGCGCGATCATGTCGGAAACCGTTCCATCCCGCAGGCGGAAAGCCTGAAGAGCCTGACGGGTCGCGGCGTCTCGGCCCTTGTCGGTGAAGATGAGGTCCTGATTGGCAAGCCGGGAATGTTCGGCGCCGATGGCATCCCGCCACTGTCTCCCGCGATGGTGGAGGCCGTCGAGCAATTGCGAGAGAGTGGACAGACCAGCATGGTCGTGCAGCGCGATGGCCGCGATCTTGGCGCGATCGGCTTGCTCGACACGCCGCGCGAAACGGCCAAGGCCGCGCTCAAGCGGCTGCACGAAATCGGCATCAAGCGGATGATTATGATCTCCGGCGACCATCAACGGGCGGCCAAAGCGATCGCGCGTGAAGTGGGGATCGAAGAGGCATGGGGCGATCTCATGCCGGAGGACAAGGTGGAGGCGATCAAGAAGCTGCGCGCCGAAGCGAAAGTCGCGATGGTCGGCGACGGCGTCAACGACGCGCCGGCGATGGCGAGCGCGACGGTCGGGATCGCGATGGGCGCGGCGGGTTCGGACGTCGCGCTGGAAACGGCCGATGTCGCGCTCATGGCCGACGATCTGTCGCACTTGCCTTTTGCGGTCGGGCTCAGCCGCACCACCCGTTCGGTGATCCTGCAGAATGTGTTCGTCAGCCTGGGTGTGGTCGCCCTCCTGGTGCCGGCAACCATTCTCGGACTTGGTATCGGCCCGGCAGTGGCGGTGCATGAAGGGTCGACGCTGCTCGTGGTGTTCAACGCTCTCCGACTGCTCGCCTATCGCGATGCGGAGGGACGACGGTGAACAGATCCATGGCTGCAGCCTGTGACATATTCCCGATCCGGATGGGGTCTGCCGAATGACGTTTCCACCGTGGTCCGAATCCCTCACGCACATCTTCAGCCTGGCGATCGCCTATGCCCTCGCGTTGCCCGTTGGTTGGGATCGCGAGAAGGACGAACGCAGCGCCGGCATTCGAACCTTTCCGCTGGTCGCGATCGCCAGTTGCGGCTTCGTGCTCGTCGGGATCGCGATCCTCGGCCGCACCTCGCCGGCACAAGCGCGCCTGCTGGAGGGCTTGATTACCGGCGTCGGCTTCATCGGTGGTGGCGCGATCTTGAAGCATAAAGGGAAAGCGTCTGGCACGGCGACTGCCGCCAGCCTGTGGGCGACCGGCGCTCTCGGGGCAGCGGTGGGCTACGGCCTTTACGATATCGCGCTGGTGCTTAGCCTGACAACCTTCCTGACGTTGCGCGGCTCGCGGCCGCTGAAGCGCGCAACCCATGACGACATCGACGCATCGGACAGCCCGTGAAGCACATCTGGTCCTCCGATGCCCGCCTGAAACGGCGCCTGCGGGTTCTGGTCGATCGGGCTTGGGCCGATCGGTGTGTGGCCGATCCCGAGGTTCGCAAGGAGGATAGGCATGTGCGGCTCGACCGCTGGGCGGTATTGCTGGAACGCGATCCCCGCCAGATTATCGGGCTTCTCTCTCCCTCCTGGGCCGGCGAGGACAAACGAGGGCCGCTGTTCTCCAGCCCGAGTGCGATCGACGTCGCATGGGACGATCCGATCCTGCGCGTCATGGGCCTGAAAAGCCGTGCGCGCGATGATGTGAAAGCATTTTTCGGTCTGTCGGACGCCGAACTGGACCGGATTGTCGCGGGGTCTTGGCGCGTCCGGCTGCGGCCAGCCTGGCAGGTCGCCGCGCGCATAAGGAATGTCGGCGATCCGCGGGCGGAGAGGCTGGTCGTGGTGGGCGTCACAGCAATCATCCTGATCTTAGTGGCGGTCATTCAGTGGCTGCGATGAAGGATCTGTGCCGAGAGAAAGTCTGATGTCAGCTATGCACTACCCCCTTCTCGCCGATCGCGCTCCAGCAGGTGATGCGACATGAAGTGGCTGATCGTCTTCGATCTCGACGGCACTCTTACCGAAAGCAAACGCCCCTTGTCTGCCGAGATGGCAGCGTTGCTCATCCGCCTGCTCGCGCTGGCGGATGTCGCGGTGATCTCGGGGGGTGATTGGCCGCAATTCTATAGACAAGTCGCTTCGCGATTGCCGGCCGACTCAGCGCGTGATCGATTATGGCTGATGCCCACCACGGGCACCAAGCTCTATCGCTTCATCAACGGCGAGTGGCGCACAATCTATGCCGAGTTGTTCGATGAAGCGGAAAAGGCGAAGATCCGCGCTGCCTTTGACCACGCGCTGTCAATAGTGAGAGTCGCCGATGAGCGGGCCTGGGGGGCTCGGGTCGAAGATCGGGGAAGCCAGATTACCTTCTCTGGCCTCGGCCAGAACGCACCACTGCTCGCGAAGAAGAGCTGGGACCCGGACCGCGCCAAGCGCATCGCCCTTCAAGAGACGCTGCGCGCGGCGCTGCCGGGCCTGTCGGTCAATCTTGGCGGCACGACGTCGATCGATGTGACCCGCGAAGGTGTCGACAAAGGCTACGGCCTGAAGCGGCTAAGCGAGGAAAGCGGCGTGCCGCTGGCGGGAATGCTGTTCCTCGGCGATGCGATCTATCCGGGCGGCAACGACTATCCCGCCGCGCAGACCGGCGTGGACGTGGTGAAAGTGCGCGATGTCGATGAGACCGCGGCCGTCATGTCAGCGATCATCGCGTGTCTGAAGCGCTGAGCCTCGCTGCCGCCGCTCGCCGCGCCGAGGACGGCGCGATTGCTTACTTTTCAGAAAAATGGAGATACGCTATGAACTCATTCCCAAGATTCGCCTGGATTGCCCTACCACTTATCGCGGCGAGCCCCGCGCATGGCGAAACCCTGCGCGAGGCGTTGATCCATGCCTATCGCACCAATCCCAGCCTGACCGGGGCGCGGGCTGGTTTGCGCGCCACGGATGAAGGTGTGCCGATCGCGAAGGCGGCGGCGCGCCCGGCATTGAGCGCGACCGCCGACTATCAGGAATTTGTCGTGCGTTCTGCCAATAGCTTCTCCGCGCCCTTGCGGGCCACGAGCGCAAATGCCAACGTATCGTTTCCGCTCTATCAGGGCGGCCGCGTCAAGAACGGGATCCGTGCAGCCGATGCGCGCGTGGAATCGGGCCGTGCGAACCTGCGCTTCACCGAAGCCGATCTCTTCACGGCAATCGTCTCTGTCTACATGGACGTTATGCGCGATGACGCGATCGTAGGATTCAACCGTCGCAATGTCGCTGTCCTCGAAACCAACCTTCGGGCTACGCACGATCGCTTCGAGGTCGGGGATCTGACCCGTACCGATGTCGCGCAATCGGAGGCACGTCTTGCCGTGGCCCAAGGCCAGCTCGAAACGGCGCTCGCGCAACTCGATACCAGCCTGGAAAATTATCTCCGTTTCGTCGGCCTGCCCGCACGCGATCTGGAATCACCGCCGGCGCTGCCGGGTCTACCACGATCGTCCGCCGATGCCGTCGCCATTGCCGTCGAAAACAATCCGCAGCTTGTCGCGGCGAAGGCCGATGCCAAGGCTGCGCGCTACGATGTCCGTGTAGCGGCGGCCTCGCGCTTGCCCACGCTCTCGGTTGTGGGAAGCAGCGGCTACAACAATTATCTCGGTACGCTCGCGAGCAACATCCCCGGACGCGTGTTCCAGCAGGCCCAAACGACGGCGACCATCGGGCTTTCAGCGACGATCCCGCTCTATCAAGGCGGCCTGCCGGCCGCCCAGGTGCGGCGCGCAACCGCGCTCGAAAGCCAGGCGATCGAGCAAATCATCTTCATCGAACGGCGCGTCGTTGCCGAAGCGCGCGCGGCCTATTCGCGCTATCTGGCCGCGCAGACGGTGATCCAGTCGTCCAAGACCGCGATTGCGGCCAACACGCTCGCCCTGGAGGGGGTTCGGGCGGAAAACAGCGTCGGCACACGCAATGTTCTCGACGTGCTCAACGCGGAGCAGGAACTGCTCAACAGCCGCGTCCAGCTCGTCACCGCCGAACGCGATGCATATGTTGCCGGATTCACACTGCTGGCCGCGATGGGGCGTGCCGAAGCGCGCGACCTCAACCTTTTTGGAGGCACACTGTTCGAACCGGGCTTCAAATGATCGCGGTCCGGCACCGGGCGTTGTTGCCCATGTCGGATCGGTATGCCCACGCTCGTAAGCACCTACCATCGAAAGGAGATTGCCATGACATGCCCCTCCAAGGAAGCTGACCTCCCGGGCCGGACTGCGCGGGCGCGAAACCTTATTCTGCTGGCATTGCCGTGCGCCGCTTTGCTTGCCGGGTGCTCCGGCACCGACACGGCCGACACATCCAGCAACAACCAGGCGGAGGCTCCACCCGTCGCGATGCCGCCACCGATCGTTGCGAGCCATACCTATCGGTGCGTCGGTGGCGACGTCATTTATGTGGATTTTCTCAAGGACGAATTGTCGATCAATGTAAGGCAGGGGTCTTCCGGTCCGTCAGCGCGGCTGACAGCGCCCGCCCCCGACAGCACCTATGCCGGAAATGGCATGACCCTTACCGTGTCCGGTAAGGACATCGATGTTCGCGAGCCGGGTAAGCCCTCGCGCAAATGCGCTCGCGCCTGAGGGGGTGTTGATGCCAGCGATCGCCTATACGATTATCCCGGTCGCGGCCGTTATGGCCGGGGCGCTCCTGTCGCTGTTGCGAAGGCCCAGCGCGAGCTTTGTCAGCGCCATGCAGCATCTTGCCGCAGGCGTGGTGTTCGCGGCGGCCGCGACTGAAATCCTGCCGCAGATCAAACACGATGCCTCGCCCTTTGCCACGCTCGTCGGCGGCATGATCGGCGTCGGCGTTATGTTGCTTCTAAAGGAGCTCGAAGGACGCGCGAAAGGCCCGGTGGCGATGCTCAGCGCTGTCGGCATTGACATTCTTGTCGATGGCCTGGTCCTCGGGCTGGCATTCATCGCTGGGCAGAAGGCTGGCGTGCTTCTGACCGTTGCTCTGACGCTGGAGGTGTTGTTCCTCGGTGTCACCGTCACGGCCGAACTCAGTGAGACGCTCGCGTCAAAACTGCGCGTGATCGCAACCGTATTCGGGCTCAGCCTGCTCTTGCCACTAGGCACCACAGTCGCCATGCCCGTCGCCATGTTACCGACGCCGGTAATCGTGGGCCTCCTGAGTTTCGGTCTGATGGCACTGCTCTACCTCGTCACCGAAGAGTTGCTTGTCGAAGCACACGAGCGACCCGACAGTCCACTCATTAGCGCGATGTTCTTTGTCGGCTTCCTTGGCTTGCTGCTGATCGATGAGTTGATGTAAAAGTCCCTTCCAAAGAAGATGCCTTTGCAAAGATCATTGAGTGATGGCCGAGCATTGGGTCGCACGTGTCTAGCCCGGATGATCTGGTTTGCTGTTTGCCGGCGAGAGCAGCGATGTGATTGTCTGGGGATCCAAGCTAACCTCACGGCGCGCGCCGGAAGCACGTTGGGCTTGCGGCCCGCACAAGCGCTCACAGTGCTTCTGCGTAACCGGTCAGCATGCGCTGCAAGCAACGGGCTTGGACTCATGCTACCCTCGCCAGAGGCTGCCGGGGACATATCGATGCAAGAAGCCAAATCTCGCTATTCCATTGTTTCGATCATCCTCCATTGGACGATCTTCATCCTCATCTTCGCCAATGCGACGTTCGGGGGTTGGATGGAAGATGCGGCGCCTTCACAAAAGCTCGGCTATTACCAACTCCACAAGTCTGTCGGCATCACGGTGCTGCTGTTGAGCCTGTTCAGGCTGGGTTGGCGGATCTCACATCCCTGGCCGCCCTTCCCCCAAGATATGTGGTTTTGGGAACGGGCGCTGGCGCGCGGCACCCATATTGTCTTCTACGTACTGATGATCGGTGTCCCGTTGCTGGGATGGGCCGCGGCGTCAGCAGGCGCTACGCCCGAAGTCCCGCTCTATGGAGTGCTGCCAGCCCCTAACCTGCCACTACCGCAGGACGAGGATGTTGCAGGAGCGCTCGGTGATTCGCACAAGATCATGGTTAAAGCGATCTACGTCGTCCTCGCCTTACATGTGTTGGGCGCTCTAAAACACCATTTCATAGATCGCGACCTCGTGCTGCATCGCATGTTGCCTCTTGTCGGTCGCAAAAAGGCGAGGAATATCCCATAGCCATCCCTCCGGCGACAAGCGGTCTGGGCCGGGTCCGGAAAGGGCACTGACCGGCGACCCTCCGCAGTCCATTGGACGAGGGTAAATAATTCACGCGGAAGGAGATAGAGCGATGAAATATGGGATAGCGGCTTTGACGATCCTGGGACTCGCAACGGCAACCGCGGCGATTGCGCAAACTTCCGCGCCGAAAGCCGTCAAGAGCGACATCGTTCAGGCCGGCGGCGGCAAGATCGGAGAGGTGACCTTGACCAACGGTCGCAGTGGCGTGCTTCTGCGTCTGACGGCGTCCGGGCTGACGCCTGGCTGGCACGCCATGCATTTCCATGCGACTGGCGATTGCTCCGACCAAGGCTTCCAGAAATCGGGCGCGCATATCAACCACGAGGATCACAAGACACCTCACGGGCTTCTCAATCCGGAAGGGCCGGACTTTGGGGAATTGCCGAATATTCATGTGGCGGCGGACGGCACCGTCAATGCCGAAGCCTTCTCGGCACTTGTCTCGCTGGACGCAGCGTCATCCCGGCCGAACCTTCTCGATGCCGATGGGTCCGCCCTGGTTATTCACGCCAGCCCCGATGACCATGTCACGCAACCGATCGGCGGGGCGGGCGCACGCGTTGCGTGTGCCGTTATCCGGTAAGCGCCAGCATACCCAGCACGGGACGCGTGCGGTCCGCCGATCGACCGCATGGCGGATTTTTAACGAATTCGGCGAGGTGCGCCTTAGCCACGCCGTGTTCGGCGCGACCAATGGATGGAGAGAATAACGCGTTTACGCGCCGCAAAAGCGGCGACCCAGAAAATCAGCAACTTTCCGGCCCGCAACTTGAGTGAAATTTAGAAGGTAGGATAATATGATCATAATCAACCCGCGCTCAGCTTGATATCTTCCGGCGCAGATCAACCAGTAAGTGGAGAAAACGAACGACAATTTCCAATTGAATCCTATTTATTACCCAGAAGCGGCATCAGCCTGATGTAAATGAGCGAAGCAACAAGCTCGACAAGCGTCTGAGTGACAATGACGGCGGGCAGCAGCGGTATCGCGCCGGGCACAGCTAGGGCGTGTTGACAAAGAGGATTCCCAAATCGCGTAGGTTCTGATTCAAGGTAGCTTTTGGGGAAGCTACCGTGATCCGTGGTTTGATGAGCGATGAGGAATGGGCCTGTCTTGAGCCGTTCGTGATTGAGCGTGGCGCTCGTAGCGGTCGGCGTCCGAGGGATCACCGCCTTGTCCTGGACGGGATTTTCTGGATTGCCCGAACAGGCGTTGCTTGGCGCGACCTGCATGAGCATTTCGGCAAGTGGTCATCGGTTTACCGTCAGTTTCGGCGCTGGACGCTGTCCGGCTTGTGGGAGTTGCTGCTCGAAGCCTTCAACGAAAGTGGGGGCGGAAACCCCAGCCTGCAGATGATCGACAGCACAATCATCCGGGCGCACCACTGTTCAGCCGGCGCTAAAGGGGGACTCCGCGTCAGGGTCTTGGCCGCTCAAAAGGTGGCTTTACGACCAAGATCCATCTCCGCATCAATGCGCTGGGCCTGCCCATAGCGGTGGCGCTGACCGGGGGTGAAGCCTCCGACTTCAAAGGATATATGCCGGTCATGGATGCCGATGGGCCAGCGCCCAAGGTGCTGCTTGCCGACAAAGGCGTCACCTCAAGGTTTGTTCGCCAGACAACGATTTCTCGGACATAAGCGGAAC
>ERZ1292644.84-Hain-H14-01um-R2-84-length-60750-cov-15_pt1 | contig 60750 bp, 97 predicted proteins | sample MGYA00564402_ERZ1292644 | MGnify/ENA primary metagenome ERZ1292644 (study PRJEB36523, sample SAMEA6512644) | groundwater metagenome | collected 2019-01-09 | study: AquaDiva: Metagenomics assemblies of 32 groundwater samples
CCCCTGGGTCCTGCGGGTGTCTTGTAACTCATTCAATATAAGGTGTAGAACCAAGCATGTACACAAAAATAGTTTGGCCCAGGTCACGGCCTTTAACGCATCGCGTTATGCGAAGAGGCGGACGGGCCGGGCTGAAAGCAGCGTAGAAGCGTGCTAGAAGCGCCCTAGGACCGCGATCTCAGACCTGGCGCGGTTACCCCGCGTGCCGCAGGACCCGCGGCGTCCCAGACCGACGCCTAAGCTAGACGCGAGCGGACGGCGGCCCCCACGCCCCCCGCGTCCGGGGCCTCGACCGGCGTCGCGCCGGCGCCGGCGTCCTTCCCGCCTGACCACCGCACGCGCACCGCCGGTATGCCCCACGCGCGCAGGTCCTCGACGTGCGCGAGCGCGCGACGCTGCGCGTCCGGCTCGTCGTCGAGTCCGACGAGGGCGCGCTCGAGCCCCAGCGACGCCAGCAGCGCGAGCTTCTCCGGCGTCAGCGCGACGCCGAGGATGCCGACCGCGGTCGGCGTTCGACCGCGCGCGGAGCCGCGGTGCCAGCCCATGACGTCGCCGACGCCCTCGGTCAGCAGCACCTCACCCTCTCGCGGCACCGCGTCGACGTTGAAGAGCATCGCGGCGGCCGGCCGCGCGCACTCCGCTGGGCCGCGGTCAGACGCGGTCCACCTCGACGTCAAGTACTTCGGCTCGACGGGTCGGATCGAGCGAGCCTGGAACCCGACAGCCCGACCGCCCATCAAGATCGGCACGACGACGCGGAACGCGTAGTCCCCTGTCAGGCACCAGCCCAGTCCCCAGTCGCGCGCGTCGCTCTCCGACAAGCCCCACTGCGCCTTGACGAAAAACGTGAACGCCGACTGCACCGGCGACGGCGAGACCTCGAAGCGCCGCATCTCCTTCGGGAGCGTGCAGAAGTCCGGTCCGCGCTGCGGCTCCGACGCGTAGACGACGGACGCGCCGCCGTACTTCTGCGCGAGCGTGCGCCACGCCTCCGCACGCGACGGGTGCCCGAGGACGGCGCGAGCCCACTCGACCGCGCCCGCGGCGAGCCGCGGCTCAGCGACGCAGCCGGAGTTGAAGCAGCCCGCGGTCCAGTGCGCGACGTTCATCCACCCGCGGTTGCCCTCGTCGCCGCAGAGCGGGCAATCGAACGTGCGGACGCCGCGGTCGTACCCGCGTCCCCCCGAGTCGTTGCGGACGTGGACAGTCTCGCGCAGGAACCGCTCGAGGTCGACCGTGCTCCGGTCCGTCACACGTACGAGTCCGGCTCGACGGGTACAACCAACGAGCTCGAGCTTGGGGGCGGCGCGGGGATAAAGTCTCGACCTGGTATCGGCTCCGAACGATGCGAGTGCGTCGCGAGGCGCTCGGCGACCAGCGCGTCGCCGGCGGCGGCGAGCGCGAGGCCAATCTCCAACGCGAACGCCGAGGCGGTCCCGGCGGACCCGAGCGACGCGTCGTACTCGAGCTCGAGCTCGACGCGCTCGGGCTCGTACTGACGGACGCTGATCGTGCGGCTGAAGAACGCGCGGACCCTCATGACTCAGTCCCCCTGTTGACCTTTATCCGCCGCGTCGACTATGGCGTCGACTTCGCCGTCGTCGGCTGGGTCAATCGTCATCCTCGCGAAGTCGACGCGGTAGTCGCCGGCGCGGACCTCGTCGGCCTCCTCGCGCGCGGCGACGACGTAGAACCGGCGGTAGCCGTTCGCGACCATCTCCTTCGTCGCGCAGATGGCGACGCCGCCGTCTATGACCGAGATGACCTCGTACGCCTCTGCGATGTCGTTCTTGCGGATCACGCGCTTGTTGACCGCGCCGCGGTTGACGAGCGCGGCCGACCAAGAGAGGACGTCCTGGTTCTTCGCGAGCGCGGAGATCTCGCGGCTCGTGCGACTCAGCTCGTGGCGCTTCTCCTTCTCGTCGCGCGCCGAGGCCATGATGTTGAGGTAGTCGAAGATCGCGACGTCGATCTTCACGCCCTTTCGCCGGAGCTGGTCGATGCGTCGGTCGACGGCCTGGACCGAGTTCGGCATCTGCGGCGGGAACTCGTCGATGATGATCTCGCCGGCGCCGGAGAGTCGGAGCCCCTCGATCGCCTTCTCGAGGCGCGCGAGGTCCGCGGCGAGCTCCTGCTTGCTCGACCGCGCGAACCCGCGGTCGTTGCGCAGCGCCATACGGATCGCCTGCATCTCGAACGTCGCCAAGTACACCCCGAACCGGCAGCGCGACGCGTACCGCGCGACCCTCAAGAGTGACGCCGTCTTCGCGCCCTTCGGCGGCGCGAGGAAGTAGAACGACTCGCGGCGCGTCGGGCCTCCGTTCAGCACGCGGTCGAGCTCCTCGAACCCCGTCGGGATGCGCTCGCCGTACTCTTCGCCGCGCCGCCACATCTCGATGCGCGCGTCGGCGTCGCCGAGGTACGCGACCGTCTTCTCTCGCCCGTCGGACACCTCGATCGGCGCGGACGCCTTCGCGAGCAGCTCGCGCACCGCGGGCAGCGACGACGGTCCGGCGTCGAGCAGGTCAGATGACCGTATGAGGCCCTGCGACACCGTGACGTACTCCGCCCACTCGCGGACCTGGTCGACGACGAACGACGTGTCCTCGGGCGGCGGCCACGACGTGACGCGCTCGACCTCGAGCGCGAGCTCTGAGCGCTCCGCCTCGCCGAGCTTCTCACCGACCTGGCGCATCACCTCGACGAACGCCGCAGCGGGCGGGCGCGCGCCGTACTTCTCCCAGTACGCTGCGAGGGCCGCGGCGATGCGTTGCCGCGGCGGTTGCGCGCGCTTGTCCGCGAGCGACCCGAAGAGCTCCGGTCGCACGCCGCCAGGGACGCGCGACATCAGGTCACCGCTCAGCGCGCAGGCGAGCGCGAGTCGCTGGAACTCAGCGCCCCAACTGGGGTCGCGCTGGCTCACAGCGCCTCGACCTGCTCGAGCACCGCGCGGTGTCTCTTGGCCTTGCGCTCGTGGTCCTCAACAAGCCGCGCGTAGTTGCTGAGGATGTCGACGCTGACGATGGACTCATTCGCGCTGATGACCTCGTCGTCCCTCCACGTCGGCAGGTAACGGTACAACGCGCTCGCCCGTACCTTCGGCGCGCGGCGGAGCCAGCGGACGCGGACGCGGTGCTGCACGCCGCCCTCGTCATTCAGCTTGACCGGCGGCAGGACTTCGACGACCTTGCCGACCTGTACCGGCGTGTAGTCCACGTAGACGACGTCGCCCGGCGCGAACCTCAACGCTTCGACGCCCCGCCGACGTGGACGACCGTGAACCGGCGCGGGTCGGTCAGACGGTCGGTGACGCGGTCGCCGAACACGCGGAGCCAGTCGTCCGGACGGTCGTTGAGCGTCAGCAGCAGCAGGCGGCCGCGGCGGTCAGCGGCCCACTCGAGGTGGCGTAGCAAGAACGACTCGCGGAACGGCGTGCCCGCGTCGACGCCGACGTCGTCCAGCATGAGCGCGGCCACGCGCTCCTCGAGGACGTCGAACCAGCTCTCCTCGTCCCACGACTGACGCCGCTGCTTCGCGAGCAGCCGCGGCCACGACTCGAACCAGCACGGCGACGGGTCACGCTTCACGTCGCCCGTCGCGACGGCCGCTGCGAGCCCAGGCCCGGTGACCATGTTCCAGTAGAACGTCGACCCGACGCCGGCGCGCGCGAGCGCTCGCAGCGCGCAGGCGCCGAGTCCGGTCTTCCCGGTCCCCACGTGGCCCCAGAGCGCCACCGAGGTCAGGGGTCCCTGCGACGCGCTGGGCCGGGTCGACGAGTCGCCCCTAGCGAGCGCTCCGCTCGCCTCAGCCGCGTCCCCGAGCCAGTCCGTCACCGCCGCGCAGGCGCCGCCTGGGAACCCAGGGAACGTCGCGACGCGCAGGCCGTCCGACCAGCCCGGCGCGTTGACGGCGGCCGCGCGGGCGTCAGCCGTGTTCCACGCGACCGCGTCGCGGTCCAGGTCCATCAGGCGTCGCCGCCCGGGCAGTACGCACCATCGTCATACAGCTCCTCGACGTCGTACAGCGCGCGCGTTGGCCAGCACATCGCGATCAGTCCACGCGCGTACAAGTACAAGCTCGCCTCCTGCGTCCGCGGGAACTCGTCGCGATTCGTCGTCATCGAGGACTCATATCTGCCACCGACGACAGACCGCGCTCGCGAAGCTTCGCGGCGTGTGCCTCGTCCCACTCGTCGCGGGCGGCGCCCGGCGCGGTGACGCGGTACTCGCCGCGCGGCGGCGCGGGCTCGCGCGCGGCGGCGAGCAGGACCGGGAACTCGCCCACCGACCAGATGTACAGCAAGTTGATGCGTCGCAAGAACCGGTCGCCTGCGTCGTAATTCTGGCGACAGAACCGCGCGACCAAGATCGCGTCCTCGACCGCGACACCGTCGCGCAGCAGGCGGTACAGTTTCTTCATCGCCATCTGAACGTACCCGCCGGTCTCCGGAACGCCCAGGGCCTTACACGCTGCCTTGACCGCCAGCCGACGGTCCTCCACCGACAGGCCATTAAGATTCTTGTCACCAGCCGCGAGGGGGCTAGTTTTCTTCTTTCTTCCTTTTATCAAAGGAATGACTTGAGTATTTAGGCTAAAAGACCTAGACCCCTTAGGGGTGGCAACTTTTTTAACAGGCGGCAAGCGATAGTAGCCTGACGTGCCAGCCTCCTCGACGAGGCGCATCGCGACCAGCTCTTGACGTGCCCTGACGACCGTCGGGTGCGACAGGCCTGTCAAACTACTTAGTGTCAAGATACTTGCTGCGAACGCTGCGAACGGTCTCCCCGATTCTCTGTCGAGCTTCTCGAGCGCGACGTACGTCTTCACAGCCGCCGGCGACGCAGCGAGGATCTCCTCACGCACCGGCGAGCTCCCTCTCGACCAGTGGCTTGGACGTCAGGTGCCACGCGCCGCACCCGTCGCAGACGTACGCGCGCGTCGGGAACTTCCGGTCGGGCTGCGTGGACACGAAGCGCCGTGACTTCTCCGACAGGTGCCGGAGCGCCTCGTCGACTGACCACTGGCTCATGAACATCGTCTTCCCCGTCGAGCACGACCGTCGAGTCGCGCGGACGGGAGCGAGCACGTCTGACAAACCACCGAGCGGGCGCGTGGCCTTCAAGATATTTGACCCCCAAGATCCTTAGAGTCCAGCGGTCAGTCCACCCGGTAGCGTCATCCGCTCGACCTCGAACCCGTTGCTCTCGTAGATCGGGAGGCGCGATCTCCAGAAGTGCTGCGCGAGGTAGTCCTTCTCCGCCGACGGGTCGCGTCCGTCCGCGCAGTCGTAGATCAGCGCCTCGGTCTTCCCCGGGCGGACGGTGAGCATCCGGCCGAGCGCCTGGAGCACCGCGATCGACGACTCGCCGCCGCCCGCGAGGAACCCGCCGTCGATCTGCGGCAGGTCGCTGCCCTCCCTGAAGAACGGCGTGCAGACGAGCACGGCGCCGCGCTTCGCGGCACGGAACTGCGACAGGACGTCCGCGCGGGCCTCGTCTGACGAGTCGCCGCTCAGGACCCAGCTCGGGACGTCGCGCGGCAGACGAGCGCCGATCGCGACTGACAGCGCGGCCGCGTGCGGGACGCGGTTGCACAGGACCAGGAACCGGTCGCCGGCGAGCGCGTGGTCGAGCGCGACGCGGACGACGGCGCGGTTGCGCGCGTCGTTCATCATGACGCCGCGCTCGTACATCGTGCTGAACAGCGCGTGGCCGAGCTTCATGAGCTGCCGCGGGTCGGCGCGCCACGACGGGCACACGGCCTCGCGGATCTCCTCGTACGAGGGGTAGCTCGACGGTGGGACGGTGACGACGCGGACCCGCGGCTTCGCGACGAACCCGAGACCCGCGAGCTCCATCGTCGTCGCGACGGTGTACGTCGGACCGAAGGCGCCCTCGATCTTGAGGTCGGCGACCACGCTCGTCGTCTTCATCGTCCCGCTGAGCGCGAGCCGATACCACGCGTTCGTGCAGGCGCGGAGGATCTTCTGGTAGCTGTCCGCGCCAGCGTGGTGCGCCTCGTCGACGACGACGCACCCGAACTGCTCGAACAGCTTGGGCTCGACCTTGAGGCAGCGCGAGAGCGTCTGGACCATCCCGACGACGACGGTGCCGCCGCCGTTCGTGAGCTCGTCGAGCATCTCCCGCGTCGACGACGGCGCGACGACGCGCACGCGCGGCAGCCGCGCGCGGAAGCGCTCGGGCGTCTGGTCGTGGAGGATGCCGAGGTGGTGGACCCAGAGCGCGCGCTGGCCGACGCGCCGGACGAACTCCATGCCCATCTCCGTGTTGTGCGTGACCGTGAAGTCGCCGAGCAGAAATCTCCCGTCAGGACCGTCGAGCGTGAAACCCGCGTAGTCGCCGACACCGATCGACTCGACCTTGAAGCCCGTCCGACGCGCGTCGACCCGCGAGCGCCTCGGCAGCGGCCGCTTGCGCGCGACGCGGACCGGCAAACCCGTCGCGTCGCCGAACAACGCGACGCGGTGATAGTCGTTGCCATCGACGCGCTTGAGCGTCTGCGTCGCGCGGAGCCCGAGTGACCGCGCGATGAACGCGATGTCCGCGGCGAGGCGACGGCTCTTCTGCGCGAAGCCGTAGATCCCGAAGTCGTCGCGGCCACCGTCGCCGTCGATGAGACCAGCGAGCAGCGCGCGACGGTCGCCGCGTCGGGCGGTCCGGTACACCTGCGGGACGTGGTCGCAGTCACCGTCGGGGAACAGCGCGCGGAGCGCCTGGAGCAGCGCGTTCGGGCGCCCGCCGCTCTTCTTATTGACGAGCGCGTACCCGTTGCATCCGTTTTCACGACGGTCTTCGTAGGTCACCACGTCGAGGCCCCACTCAGCCGCCGTCGCGTGGCACGCTGCGATGATCTCGGGATCTTTCGTCGCGACCTGGACGTTCTTCAGGTAGTGTCGTCCGTCACTGAGCCACAGACCCAGAAAGTACGGGTCGACTGGGAGCGCCGCGTCCTTTCGGCAGAAGTCGACGGGCGGCGGCTGAAAGATCTTGTACACCACCCGCCACGACTTCGGTTTGTCGAGGTACTCTCTGAGCTCTATGTCAATGACGTCCGGCCACGTCGGTCCGCCTGGGCCCGAGCGCGCGAGCGTCAAGACGTGCGCGTCGTTACAGACCCACGAATCGCCCTTGTTCGGCATGACGCGGTAGAGGGGACCACGGCCGCGCGTCACGGACGTGACAGTCCGTGAACCGTCCGGCGACTTGACACTGTCACCGACCTTGACGTCCTCCACGGCGACGAGTGACCCATCCGCCATCAGCACGAGAGTGCCGAGACCAAGGCACTTCCCCGACCGCGTCGGGGCCTGGAGCGACATGACCCGGCGCAGGAACCCGTGGTCGACCGCGCGTGTCTGGTACTCGCGCCACGAGAAGTCGGTGAGCGCGGCCGCGAGGGGCGTGGACTGCGGCGGCGCGCCCCAGTCGATCTCGGGCCGCGGGTAGCCCGCTGCGACGATCGCGCGCGCCACGCGCCACGTGAACCCCGACGGGAAGGCGCCGCCCGGCTTCATGAAGCGGACGACGCCGTCGGACTTGCCCCAGCGGACCGACGGCAAGAACTTCGCGCCGGGGTCCCTGACGCTGAGCGTCGTATTGACGAGCGCGACGACGTCGGGGTCGTACGACTCGACGCGCGCCCAGACTGGCGCCACCGAGATCTTGGTCACGGTCACATCGTCCGGTATCCGCCCGAGAGCGGGCCGGAGCGCGAGGGAGTGACGCGCAGACGCGTCTAGGGTCGCGGGTCCCTGCTGACCGGCCGGCAGGCGTCAAGAGCCACCTGGAGTCGCGCTCCGTACGCCTCGAGGACCTCGACCGTCGCCCACAGCGCGCGGACGCTGACGAAGACGTCGGACCCGGCGACGAGCGAGTCGATCGGGAGCGCGGGCGCTGGGACGACGGGCGCGGCGCAGTACACGACGACGGGGACCTCGACGGTGACTGGGACCGCTGCGGTCGCGCACCCGCCGAGCGCGACGGCTAACACGATGGCGATGGCTCTCACTTCACGTCTCCCTTCGCGCGCCGCTCCGAGAACTTACTCGCGAGGAACTGCTCGACGCTCTCGCACGCGGCCGCGCGGACATCTGTCGCCGCTGCGCCGGGAGCCGCGACGACTGTCGGTGGCGTCTGGAGCGTCTCGAGCGCGCGCTCTTGCGCGCGCTTGTGCTCGCGGTCCGCCATCGCCGCGGCGCGCGAGACCTCTCGCTGGCGCTCGGCGTCGGCCTCGCGGAGCCTCTTGACGCCGTCTGAGCACTGCGTCGCCGCGGCTTGGGCTTGGGCGCGCTGGGCCTCGACGGCGCCGACCTTCTTGAGCTGCCCCTTGTACAGGCCGGCGAACGTCGCGCAGCCGCCGACGGCGAGCGCGAGCGCGACGGTGAGGATGACGGTGGGTCTCATGAGCATCGCGACTGGGATCATGCGCCTGGCTCCTCGCTCAGCGGCGGCAGCGTGGTCCGGTGGCTCGCGCCTGGGACCGCGCGCGCGAGCGCGTTGACGTAGTGGTTGGCGATCGGCATCCCCGACACGATGGCGATGCCGAGCGCGAAGAAGACGTACTCCAGCGGTCCGAACGACGCGCGCCAGACGCGCACCAGGAGCGCGACGTGCAGGGTCCAGATACCGGCGAACGCGCCGACCTTGACGACGCTCCAGTTCCCGTCGATCGGGTTCTTGAGCTGGTCCGTGATGAACCTCACTCGAGCGGCTCGCAGGTGTAGCGCATCCCCGCCGCCGCGTAGCCGGCGAGGACGCGGTTGTCGGCGTTCGACGTGCGCCCGCACCCGTGCGTCGGGCGGAGCCCGCCGTTCGCCGCGGGGTCGCCGCCGTGGAGCCCGATGCCGTTCCCGCCGTTCATCGCGCGTCGCTCGGCGTCGCTGACTCCGTCGGACGGGTCCATGACGGGCACGACGCCGATGAAGAACTCGCCGTAGGAGTGACGCCCGCGGGCGTCGCTGGCGGGGACCGGCACGACGCGGTCGACCGTCCACTCGCCGTACGGGTGGTCCCCGTACCTCTTCCCGTCGTTGCGCGGGTCGTCGGGGAGCGACTCGTCCCAGTTGCCGTGCTCCCGCGCGGCCTGGTTGTCCGACTTCCCGTAGAACCGCATCGGCCCGGCCACGACTCGGTCGTCGTCGTCGAGGACGTACAGCTGACCCGGCGTCGAGCGGTCGCGGGGGAGTCGCGAGAGCAGCCTCACCGGACTGGCCCGCGCTCGAGGAGCTTCCTCACGTCGCGCTTGATCTCTTGGAGGTCGTCGCGGACGAGGCCCTTGAACTCGTCGAGCTCTCGCCGGACGTCGACCTTGACCCCCGCCGCCGCGCCCTTGGCGTCCCACGGCACGCCGTTCATGAAGGCGAAGACCGTGGCCATCCCCACGAGCACGGCGCCGACGGCGCCGACGCTCGCACGCGTGATCTTCGTCGCGTTTCCGTTCTCACCCATGACCCTCACGCCCCCCCTTCACCCGACCAGCTTGTTTCCGGGGTCGCTGCCCTGCGGCCCGTGCCACCGCTCGATGAAGGGCGTGTAGCAGTTCTTCGTGTACGGCTTGTCGTACGGGTACTGGTCCGGCTCGACGAGGCCGACGACGTCCTCGGCGAACCACGCGAACCACAGCTCGTGCGAGACCCACGCCGCGGCGAAGCCCGCGAGCAGCGCGGCGACGCGCCACCACGTGAAGCCGGAGACGCACAGGACGGCGAGGCCCGACGCGAGCATGAGCCAGACCTGCCAGAGCGCGAGCGGGACGCGGTACTTCGCGGTCCCCGGCGCGAGCTTGAACTGGTTGACGAGGTTGCCCCACTTGGTCATCACGCGAACGCCTTGGGGAACGTCGCGTTGACCATCGCCTCGATGGTCAGGTCGGTGGCGGACGTCAGCGGCTCGCCGGTGTCCGGGTCCACCGTGATCGTCCCGATGATGTTCGCGTGCCCCGAGTAGAACCGCGACCACTTGCGCGCGTAGGTCTCGACGTTGTCGCGGACCGCGGCGCAGATCGCCTGGTCCGATGCGGCCGGCGTGCGCTTGATGACCAGCGCGGCGCCGGTGTTGTTCGCCTGCGCGGCCTCGCTGAGGGTGACCGTGGACGCCCCGACGTCCACAGCCGTGACCGTCGCGGGCTGGTCCGGCACGCTGGAGATCTCTGCCTCGTAGCCAGGCTCGACGCCGGCGAGGGACGACACGGACGTGAGCACCTTCGATGCCGCAGTCGTGTTCGCGGTGAGCGGCCCGGCGGGCGGGTTCATGAGCGCCGTCGCGCGTCGGGCGAGCGCCTGCGCGAGGCGCGCGATGAACGGCTCGTTCTCAGACAGGCGGTCCTGGAGGATCTGACTCGCGTTCGGCATTTTCTTCTCCCTCTACTCGAAGCCCATGGTCTTTTTGATCGCCCTACCCTCGGAGTGCGCGTAGTCGACCCTCGCTTGAATGGCCCGCTGCTCCACCCAGTAGTCGTCGGCCGACCGCATGTCGAGCGACGTCACCGCGATGCCGTCGGGCCACGCGGCGTGCGTCGCGGCGTAGGTCGCTTGCAGGCCCCGCTCGACCCGCGCCAGCCGGTCCATGCTCGTCCCGTAGACCCTGTTGACGCGGGCCTCTGTCACGGCGTCCACCGTCGCGCGGTCCCACACGAGCGCGGCGTCGGGGTCGCCCTCCGGCCAGACGATCGCCGCCGGCGTCGCCAGGCCCGACGCGATGGACTTCTGGATACTGACGAAGGACGCCGCGCCGACGCCGAGGTACGCCGCTGCCACGAGGTCCGCCGCGGGGAGTCCCGTCTCCAGCGCGACCGCGGCGGCGAAATCCCCGACCGCCTGCGTCTCGGACGCGCCGACCCGCGGCAGCCACGCGCCCGTCGACGCGCGCCGGACGAGGAGCACCCTCACGCGTCCGGGGCCTTCGGCCACGCGACGCTCAGCGGGTCTTCGGTCGTCGCGGGGAGGTCTCGCAGCGCCTCGCGGTAGCTGGACCACGCGGTGAGGACCGCGCGAGACTTCCCGCGCCGCCACCCCGACATCTCGGTGTAGTCGCTCGCCGCGAGGAGCTCGTTCCGACGTCGGCGAAGACTCGCGAGTGCGGCGGCCCGTGCCGATGCCGCGTCGACAACGACAGCGTCACCGCTCACGCGCCACGCGTTGCGGAAGCGTCGATCAGGCGGCAGCGCGCTCACCTCCACGTCGATCCCGGGAAGCTTGCGCCAGGTCGGGTTCGCCTCCAGCGTGCGCGCGATGATCCGCGCGTAGAAGGTGGCGTCGTCCTCGCCGTCTCGGCGCGCCTTCGGCGCGGTGTGGATGACGATGACCGAGCCGTCGGGGTGGCTGAGGACGCGGCACGGGATGGACATTATTGGTCTCCGAAGATGACGATGGCGAAGGCGACGTCTTCCGCGCCGCCCGCGTTGTCGAAGGTCTTGACCTCCAGCGCGCCTGCCACGAGGGAGCCCGTGGATATGATCTTCGACCCGCTGCTGGTCGTCGTCGCGATCGGCGCGTAGGTCGTGTTGGCGAAGTCGGTGTCGATCGTGACCGTGGTGCTGCCGACGCCGCTGTCCGCGACCGACGCGATGTTGAATCCGTCGGCGAGCGTCGGTGTCACGGTCACGTTCGCCCACGCCTTCGGGATGTTGTCCTTGTAGAGCGTGTTCACGGCTGGAGGCGAGGCCGCGGCCGTCGTGAGCGTCAGCGGATCCGTGCCTGACCGCGAGGTCTCTCGCCAGTTCCCCGACCCCTCGCTGACGAACGTAAAGACACGCCCCGCCGCCGTCGTGACGTTCGTCGCTCCGGAGAGGATGAGCGTCGTCGCGTTGTGCGTCAGCGTCAGCGCGCCGTCGAACTGGAGGGTCAGCTCGAACCCGGCGGGGCGCGACTCGATCGACGTGATGGTCGTCGTGCCGGTGACGTCGAAGTAGTTCCCGTCGTCGGCGAGCGCGAGGGCCGCGGCCGACGCGGAGTCGGTGCCCTTCCGGTCCGGGAAGTCCACGACGCGGTCGTAGAGGAAGATCGCGCAGAGGTTGCCAGACGCCGCCGCGGTCGCGAAGCCGATCGCGTCCATCGGGGGGACGTTGGTCGCGCTGACTGCGACGCCGGCGTCTTCGATGGCCCGGGCGGTCGCGCTCTTGCGGACGAACTGCATCGCAGCGATGGTCCCGGTGGACTTCGCCGTGCAGTACCCGGACCTCGCGAACTCGCCGACCGCCGCGTTGGCGGTGGCCGCCTGGGCGACGACGTACTTCTGGAGCGAGCTGACGGTGTCGCCGAGGATCGCGGTCATCGAGGACCAGGCGAGGACGTCGCCGACGGTCGTGGTGCCCGCGGCACTGTTGGTCAGCTCCACGCCGTCGTAGTCGTGGTAGTGCTCGTTGACCGTGTCGAAGCCGTCCTTGATCGTCTCGGCGGGCGTGACGTTGTCGACGACTGCGCTGATGCTCGCCATCAGCGGGCCTCACTCTTGTCGTCGCGCCAGCCGCGGCCGTGGGAGCACACGTGCCCGCGCGTCGCGCAGCGGGCGGGGACCATGGACGAGCAGCGGTGGCGCTCCGTGCCAGTGACGACGGGTCGACCCTTCCGGATCACCGGTCGCCCGGCGCCGTCGCGCTCGTAGACGTCGTCAATCACCGTCGCCTCGCAGAGGCCCACGTGGTTCTCGGTCGCGTCAGGGACCTTCATACACGCTCCATTCTAGCGCCGTTACGACGCCGTGATCGTCATCTGGTCGAAGATCGGGTCGTGCAGAGCCTCGACGCTGAGCATGATGACGGACTCGCCGGACTCTGGTTGCTCGTCGCGCACGGACGTGAACCGGAAGACGCGCCCGTCGCCGGGCACGCGGGGTCGCCGCGTCGTCTCGAGGTACGCGACGCGGTCGCCTCCGGCCTCGATGATCTTGTCGTGGTCGAAGAACTTGAGGCTCGCGCGGGTCCGCCCTTGCTTGTAGAAGTCGAGCACGGCCTCGGCGACGGTCTCCGCGTCGGCGCTGTCGATGAGGTGGCCGTCGATCGTCCGGCTCTCGGCCGTCTTGTACAGGCCGAGCGTCGCGGAGTCCGACTCCTCCTTGAACCGGCGCTCGCCGGTCCGCTGGTCGAACTGGTACCCCGCGCGGACGCGCCAGAACTGCGGGTCGACGGGCGTCGAGGACAGGAACTCGCAGTTCGAGTCGTCGAGTACTATCGCCTCGACCATCTCGACGTCGTCGAGGACGATGGTGACCGCGTCGGCGCCGGCGTACTGCGGGTAAAAGCGAACGTCACCGCCCTCCGTGTCGCAGTCGTACACGGTGGTGTCGCAGTTGACGGCGGTCGCGTCGCAGAAGATGACGCTGTTCGTGAGGGGGACTGACGTCGTCATCGCGAACCGGGTCCACCGCGTCGACGACAGCGTGATGTCCGGGGAGAAGTACTCGTTCCCGTCGCTGTCCGTGATCGAGGCCCGGAACGCGGCCGTCGCGCCGACCGTGACCGCGGCGAGGCCCGTCACGACGTAGACGCGACCCGCGACGAGGTTCAAGTTCTTCACGCGAGCGTACGCGAGCGGCGACGCCGCGGCCTTCGCGACCTGGAGCGACGCCGCGCCGCGGAACCTGTAGCTCGTCGTCCGCGCGATCGTCGCGCCGGTCGAGCCCTCCCAACCCGTCGTGTCGGTCTCGAAGTCGTCGTTGGTGATCAAGTTACCCTGGTCTCGCGTCCGGGCGCGACCGCTCAGGACGTTCGTGCGGTCGACGAACCAGTCGACGAAGCAGCTCTTGGCGATGTCGTCGAGGACGTCGCGCGTCGAGCCGGTGCGGACCTGGCGACCCCACTTCACGGCCCTCGCAGAGTCGAGCGTGGTCAGCGCCGTCGCGTCGAGGTCCGCTGCGACGAGCGCCGACCCGAGCTTCTGGACGACGTCGGAGATGAGCTCGCCGGGCTTGTCGAGCGCGTAGCCGCGCCCGTTGACGTAGAGGCGCGCCTCGGTGTCGTTCGCCGCGTCGACCGTGAAGGTCCCGTTCGTGAGGTCCGTGCTGGTGATCGTGACCGCCGTCCCGTCGGACTTCTTGCACGCAGTGAGGCTCGTGACGGCGTGGTTGGCCCACTTCCACTGGCCGCTCGCGATCCGGAACGCCTCCGCGCCGAACACGGTGCCCCAGACCTTCGGGATGTTGAACCCGGTGATGTTCGCGTCCATGTTCGGGAACGTGGTGGTCTGGAACGTCGCCGTGATCGCGGGCTGGTTCAGCCGCGACGCGAGCGAGAGCAGCGGAACGTCCGCGCGGTCGGTGTTGGCGCTGGGCTGCTGCATCAGCGCCTTCAGCCAGAGGTCGAAGGCGGCGTAGGCGTCGGCGTCGTCGCCGTGGTAGGCGCGGAGCTCGAGCCCACTGATGATGCGCTCGGAGAAGATCCGCTCGTACCGGCCGTCCTCGTTGAGGAGCGTCAGCGAGCCGAGCGTCGCCACGGACCCCGCGCCGAGCTCGTCCGGCGTGATCGCCTGCTCCACGCTGGGGAGGCCCGCGACCCTGCCGTCCCAGGTCAGCGCCGTCCCAGAGCTCCGCGCCTTCGTGACTGTGCGCCCGCGCGCGAGGGTCTCGAGGACGATCGCGACCACGACGACGTCACCGACGGCGGTCGCGTCGCTCGAGAGGTGGACGCGGAGGATGCGGGTCGCCGGCGCGTAGTTCCATGACGAGAGGGTCGTGTTGACCAGCGCCGCGGTCGCCACCTCCGTCAGCACGACGCTGTCTTGCGTGACCTTCGAGACGCAGAGCATGTCCGCGTCCAACGTGCGCGTGTAGACGCCGTCCTGCGCCGAGCACGTGAGCGTCGACTCGTCGCAGTTGTACGCGACGGTGTCGCAGAGGATCGCCTCGTCGACCCAGTCGCGGACCCGGACGCCCGTCTCCATCTCGACGAGGAAGACGTCGCTCACAGTGACTCCCGGAACACGACGCCGTCCCACTCGTACCTGTCGCCGGTCCCGGTCTTCACGAGCGTGAGCGGGGGGAGCTCCTCGAACCGGCCGTAGAGGTTCAGCGTCTTCGCGGCGTCGTCGGCCGACGGCGCGGCGGAGTACACCGACAGGACGCCGTCGCGCTTCCGCCCGATCTCGCGGACCATCGTCTGGAGGTCCCCGAAGACCGCCGCGGCGGTCATCGGACTCCAGTCCAGGGACAGCCGGACCGCGAGGTCGCGGTCCTCCGTGCGCGGCGTGCCCGACGGCGCGTAGCTCGTCACTGACGGGTCGACGAACTCGAGCGACAGCTCCGCTGGCGTGTCGGCGAACGCGTAGACGGGGCTGATGACAATCGTCCCGAACTCGAAGTAGCCGTCGGTGTTCGTCGGGTCCGCGGGCTCGAACGCCCAGTAGCGGTACGTCTGCGCGGCGTCGAGGAGCTTGACGAGGACGTTGCTGTCCTTGTCGTCCCACGCGGTCAGCGTCGCGGTGCCGGCGGGCGACGCCCACGAGTCCGACGAGTTCCACTTCACCACGACGCTCGCCGCGGACGTCAGGTTGTGGGTCGCGACCGCGACGCCCCCGACTGCGTAGGCCGCGCCGAGGTCCGCGACGACCCGCTGTGAGGTCAGGCTCGTGCCGCGGTACTTCTTCCCGCGGCTCGCGTCGGCGAGGTTCGCTGCCGGGAGCGTGGCGACGGACGTCGTCGCGGACCACGTGGCGTCGAGCCCGCGGTTCTTGTACAAGATCTTGACAGCGGCCACTTAGGTCCTCACGATCGGTTGCGCTCGAAGATGACGCTGCTCGGCAGGAACTTGGCGCCGGCGGCGTCGCGCTTCCGGAAGTCCTTGATGACCATCGTCCCGAGGTCGACGTTGCCGACCTGGATCGGCCCGATGCGGAGGTCCCCGCCGTGGCGCCGACGGTTCGCTCGGGTGTTCGACTCGACGAACTCGCTGGAGCTGAAAGCCCGCGACTCGAGCGCGCGGGAGAGCGCGGGGAACTCCGTCGCGAACGGCCGCGGCGCCACCACCTCGCCGTCGTGGACGCGCGCGAGGCCGCCGCGGTCGAACGAGGGCGTGTTCAGTCCGAGGAAGGGCAGCGTCGTCTCGAGTGGGTTGCCGAGCGCGGCGTGGCGCAGCAGCTCCTCGACCGTGTACCCGTGGCCCGCATCCGCGAGGAGCGGGTTGTACTGCGGGTTGTTCGTCGGGTTCAGGAGGGCCGCGAGCGGGTCCACGACGGGGAGGACCGCCTGCCCGTCGTTGGCCCACGTCGCCATCTTGAGCGCGTCGCTCACGTTCCCGCGCCGGTTGACCATGTCGCGGAGCGCCTCCGGCGTCATGCCGAGGAACGCCGCGAGGCTCTCAGTGCCGGCCGTCGCCGCGATGATGCCGGACACCGAGGGCGTCACGCCCGCCGCGATCGACCTCCCGAGGAGGTCGATGCCGCGGTGCTCCAGGGGGTCCCACTGCTCGCCCCTGCCACCGAAGACGCCGCCCTTCCCGAACATGCTGAGCGCTGTCGCGACCACGCCCATCGCCGCGCCCGCAGGACCGCCGAGCATGGCGGCGGCGAACGCGAACGTCGCGGCAGCGTTGGCCTGCTGCCCCGCGGGCGAGTGGCTGTCGTTGAGCGCGTAGCCGGCGATGAGCGCCGCGCCGCCCGCCGCCGCCCCGAGGCCCGAGACCGAGCCCGTCACCGCGAGGCCGGACGACGCGAGGTTGATCCCGCCGGAGGACAGCAGCCCGGCCGTGCCCTCGGCGCCGAGGTTCGCCGTCGCAAACTCCGCGCCCTGCGCCGCGGCGACGGCGGCGCCGGCGTCCGACGCGGACATGCCGAACAGCGCGGCCTCGACGCCCGCCGCGCCGCCGCCAGCCATGTTGAAGTTCGTCGTGGCGTTCGCGAGCGCCGCGGACGTCGCGCCGCCGAAGAGGTCGGCGATCCCGGAGAAGTCGCCGCGCAGCATCTTCTGGACGGTATCGCTGGACAGGACCGCTTCGCCCTTGCTGAGCAGGGCGGGGATGATGTCGGTCCCGCTGCCTACCCCGCCGCCGGTCCCAGGGTCGCCACCACCGCCGAAGAGAGAGCCGAAGCCGCCGCCACCGCCGACGAAACCGCCCTCAGCGAACCTCGACAAGACACCGCCGGCGAGCTTCAGGAACGTCTGCAAGGCCTGCTGAGCGACGAAGTCCGCGAACGCCTTGGAGAGCGAGTTGAGGACGCTCTTGCCGAGCTTCTCGAAGTCTAGGAATCCCTCGCTCGTGAAGTTCAAGAAGTCTGACATGCCAGCGATGCCGCTCTGGACGAAGTCTCCGACGGCGTTTCCGATGCTCTCCCAGACCGTCGGGCCCTGTGCCGCGAGGAGCGCGAACTGCGCGCCGACGAAACCGAAGTAGTCGACGTCGAGCTGCGTCTGAGCCGCCGTGATCTGCGCGTGCAGGACCGCGTTCGTCTTCTCCGCGCCGGCGGCAGTCTGGAGCCAGCCGAGTTTCGTCTGGAGGAGCTTCTGCCCCTCGCTGATGTCGGCGGCGTTCGCCGCGAGTCGCGCGTTGGACTCGTCGGCGTAGAACTGCTCGACCGCGTCTGTCTGCTTCCGCAGCGACGCGACGCGGTTCTGGAAGTCCTTCTCGTACGCGCCCTTCAGCTTCTCCGTCGTCTCGACGCCGAGCCGCTGCACGGCGTCGTTGAAGTCGCCCTCCTCCATGAGGCCGTTCGCGCGGAGCTGGTCGAGCGTGTCGAATCGCTCGCGGTACTCGAGCTTGAGCTTCTCGGTCTCGGTCTGGGTCGCGTCGACGCTGGTCTTCACCGCGCGCGTGACCGCCGCGCTGGCGGCGGCGTCCTGCTGCCGGCGGAACGCCTCTCGCTTCTTGCCCTCGAGCGCGTTGATGTCCGAGATCGTGTCCTCGAGGAGCTTCACGTCCGTGATCTTCTCGCGCGCGGCGGACTCCAGCGCGAGCATCTCCTGCTTCAGCTTGTGCTCGAACGCCTGCTCTTCCGTGGCGTAGAGCGCGACGGTCTCGTCCAGGAGGGCCTTGCGCACCTGGAGCATCACGTCGGCCGCCTCGCCCTCCTCTTTCTCGAGGCGGAGGAGCGTCTCGACGAGCGCGTCGGTGACGACCTGCGCGCGCATGTGCAGCGCGACGAGGTTCGCCCAGTGCTGCCCCGCGGCGCGCACGGCGCCGCGCTGGTCCTTGAGCTGTTCGTTCACGCCGGCGAGGAACTTGTCGGCCTCGGTGTTGGTGAGGTCCTCGAACTGGCGCTTGAGCCCGTCGATCAGCTTCGTCTCGGCGTCGGTGAAGAACGGCTTCACCGGGACCTTGACCTCGACCTTGGGCGCGGCGAACGCGTCGCGGCCGAGCTGTCCGAGCATGACCTTGCCGGTGACGTTGGCGACGACGTCCTGCGGCCCCATCTTCTTGAGCGCGGCGACCATCTTCTCGAGCTCCGCGCGCTTCTCCGGGTCGAATGTCCGCTCGAGCTGCGACTCGAGGTTCTTGAGCGAGTCGCCGAGCCCGGGGTTCAGCGTGTTGAGGCGGTCGATCTCCACGGCGACGTCGCGCGCGCCTGCGCGCATGGCCACGAACGCGATGCCCGCCGCGATCGCGAGCGCGGCGACGACCGCGAGTCCGATCGGGCCGGAGAGCACGCCGAGGCTCAGGCCGAGCGCGCCGAGCGCGGCGTTCAGGCCCGCGGCCCCCGTGAGCGCCGCGGCGACGCCGATGAGCGCGATCGTGGTGTCGATGACGGGCTTCGGGAGCGCCATGAACCACTTCACTGCGTCCGCCAGGTGCGCGACGAGCGGGAGCAGCTCCTTCGCGACGTCGTTGAGCACTGTCATGAGCTCGGTGCCCAGCGGCTCGAGCGCCTCGGAGACCCGGTGTCGGAGCACGCTGAACGACTCGGAGAAGTCGTCGACGTCGCCGGACAGGCCCTCGATGGTGTCGCCGCCCGTCGTCAGCGTCTTCGCGAAGTCCTTGAACTCGAACGCGCCCTTCTGGACGGCGTTGACGAGCTTCAAGCCGACGCGCGAGCCGAAGAGCTCCGTGGCGAGGCGCGCGGTCTCCGACCCCTTGGTCGTGTCGCTCATGGCCGCGATGAGGCTCGCGAGCGCCTCCTGCGGCTCACGGCCCTGCTTCGCGAGGTTCGCGACGGCGCGACCGAGGCCCATGACGACCGGGCCCGCGTCGATGGCGTTCTTCTCGAGCGTGCCGATGAACGCCGCAGACTCCTCGACGCTGAGGCCCATCTGCCGGAGCACCGGGCCGCTCGTCGTGACCGTGCCGAGGAGCTCGCCGATCCCGACGCCAGTCTTCTGCGTCGTGCGGAGGAGGACGTCGAGGAGCTTCCCCTGGTCCTCCGTGGCGACGCCCCAGTCGGCGAACAGGCGCGCCGCGCCGCGGACCGTGCCGTTGACGTCGCCGTCGGTGACGCGCGCGAGCGTCACGAGCTTGTTCGTGAGGACCTGGAGCGGCTCGCCGGTCAGTCCGAGCCGCGTGCTGAGCGTCGAGATGGCGCCGGAGACCTCCGCCGCCGACGACGGGACGTTGCGGAACACCTCCTTGAAGTCCTTCTGGAGGCCCTCGAGCGCGGATCCGGTCGCGCCGGTGCCGACGCGGATCTTGTCAAACGCTGAGTCAAACTCGAGGCCAGCCGCGAGCGCTGCGGCGCCGATGCCCGCGATCGGCGTGGCGACGCTCGAGGCCATGGACTTGATGCCCTTGCCGAGCTTCTCGGCGTGCGAGAGCGCAGCGTTGACACCTCCGGTGAACCCGGAGAGGTCGATCCTGAGCCCGGCGACGAGGTCCGCGACCCGCAACACTTCCTAGTCCCCCCTCTCCTCAGCGGCCGCGCGCTTGAACTCCGCCGACGCGGCCGACCGCGCGACCGTCGGCCTGCCGAGCAGGTCGTCCGGCGTCACGTGCTTCCTGACACGCTTCCCCGAGACGTTCATGAGGTGCGCCGTCATCGACGCGATGACGTCGTTCCTCTCCTGACGCGCGCGAGCCGCGGCGCGCGCCATCGTGGTGAACTCGGCCGGCGTCAGCCGACCGAACACCTCCGGGAGCAGGCCGAGGTCGCCGTACGCGATGTCAGCGGCGCGCTCGACCCACTCCCGGAAGTCGTTCAGGCCCCGGGTTGCGTTTTTCCCGGCGAGGACTCCCCGTCCTCGCCCTCGCCGTCCTTGCCCTCGCCGTCCTTGCCCTCGTCGACACGCGTGAGCACGCCAGCGCGCACGAGCGCCTCGGTGACGTGCCCGCCGAGGTCCTCGATCGTCCCGCCGTCGCGCAGGAACTTGCCGATCAGCACCCCGACCTTGAGCTCGGTCAGGCCCTTGTCGTCCGCGCGCATCCCGAGGTACAGCACGGTCCGGAGGACCTTGAACGACATGCGCGCGGTGAGGGCGCCGAGGCCGCCGATGCGCTCCTCGAGCTCGATGATCTCGTTGATGTCGAGGCGGAACTTCCTTGTCCGGTCGAACTTGATGTCGACCGGCTGCGTGATCGCTGCCATGTGTCTTCTCCCTCTTCCCCCTCGCCGTGCGCCTCGTCGGTCGCGTCGGCGTAGGTCAGTACGTGTACTTCAGTGCGTGAGCACGGCGCTCGCCGCGAGCGGCGCCTCCCCGTCGAGTCGCCACCGCGGCGCGCCGGCGGGCGACCTGCTCTGGTGCGCGACGGCGACCCGCCGCTCGATCTGGCGCCCGTACGGGTCGAACCGCGCGGGGTCCGGGCTCACCAGGACCAGGTTCAGCGTCGGGCGCGGGTCCTCCGGGTCGTACGACTCGCGCCAGACCGCGGTGACCAGGGCCGGCCAGGTGCGGCCGTCCCGGTCGACGTAGCCCACGACCGACCGCACGAGCGGCGCCACGGCGAGCGGAGCGCTCGCTAGGTCCGCCTTGTCGTCCGGCCCCCCTGCGCTCACAGGGGGGCCGTCTGTGGCCTGTCCCACGCGAGCCCTAGAACGTGGCGCGCGTGACTGCCCCGGTGACCTGGAAGTCCGCCGAGAACGACACGACGCCGTCCACCGGCGAGCTCGCCGTGTACCGGGTCAGGATGCAGTCGCCGGTGTACTTGACCTTGCCGGCCCCGGTGCCCTCTGGACCGTACTGGAAGTCACGGTCGGCCACCGCGAGGATCCCGTCGAGGACCGAGTCGACGCTGTTGGACGCCGCGTCCCAGAAGCCCGACGCCGAGAACGACGCGCCACGGAGGCCGACGATGAACTTGCGGTCGGTGTCGCCGAGGCCAGTGACCTCGAGCGCGCTGACCTCGCGCGGGAAGTCCACGCTGCTGATCGAGCTCGAGAGGTCCCGCAGCGTGTTCGCGGAGTCCCCGATCTGGAAGTTGCTCTGACGACCTGCCACCTTGCCCATGTCTCACTCCTCCTTTTGGGTGCTACCGACCGCGGCCGAACGCGACTGCGAAGGTCCACCGCGGCGCGACGCCGCCGCTCACGAGGTGCACCTCGCGCAGGTGCCTGTTGACGGTCGTCCCCGCGGCGACCTCGACGCGCTCGGCGACCGGCTGCCCCTCGACCGGCGCGAACGTCACGAGCACGGCCTGCTCGCCGGCGAAGGCGCCGGTGTCCGAGTGCTCGATCATCACGACCAGGTCTCCACCGCCGTCGTTGTCCGCCTCGGTCACGTGCAGGTGGCCGACGCCGCCCTCCGCGGTCGACGCGGCGTTGTCGACGGACGTCTCGTCGCCGTCGCTCGTGACCTCATTGTCTAGCGTCCGGAGCACGTGGCCAGAGCGGACGCCGCCGTCGGACTGGATGTCGCCGCTCACCGTGCCGACGCCGTCCACCGGCGAGGAGAGCCCGTACCGCGTCGTCCGCGCCTTCAGGCACTCCGCGACCTTGCCGACCGTCAGGCCCTCGGGCATGACGGTGACGACCTCGCCGTCCGCGGTCGCGAGCGAGTTCGAGAGCTTCTCGTCCGTCGCGTCCTGATCGCCGTCGTAGAACCCGCTGAGCGACACCGTCCCGCCGCGGAGACCCGGGATGAACATGCGCGCCGTGTCGCCGAGCCCGGACACCTCGAGCGCCGAGCCCTCGCGCGCGACGTCGGCGCTGTTGAACCAGTTCGAGAGGTCCGCGATCCCGTAGAGGACCTTGGCGCCGCGTCCTGCGACCTTCGCCATCGCTGTCTCCTTCTCCCTACTTCTTCAGCTCTAGGCCGCACTCGAGGCAGAGCTCGGCGCGCCCGGCCATCGTCGAGACGTCCTGGGTGCTCTCGTGCTTGCACCCGCCCTGGCGCTCCGCCGCCTCGAGCTCGGTGGCGGCCTTCGCCTTCGCCGCGAGCGCCGCCGCCTCGGCGTCCTTGATCAAGCCCTCGAGCTGGAGGACGACCGACTTCGCCGACGCGTGCAGCGCGACCAGTCGCTCGCGGTCCGCCGGCGTCACGACGTCGACACTTCTTTCATCACGTCGAACGAACACGCGTAGATCACCCGCGGCTCGGGCCCGCGCTCGTCCCGCTTGAGCAGGAACGGCTCGTGCGCCGCGAACGTCGACAGCCACCGCGTCGTCCCGCCGGCGGCCTTCGTCATGTCGACGGCGCCGCGCGACCTCCACCGGTCGTACACCGCGTGGATCTTCGACCGCGCCGCGGCGGCCGTCGCAGCGCGCGCCCAGACCGTCACGCGCGGGCGCGCGACCTCGGCCGACGCGCCGAGCGCGAACACTGGCGGCAGGCCCGCGCCGTCGAACAGCGCGACGCACGCGTCCGGCTCGTCGGGCAAGAACCCCTCGAAGAGGTCCGTCGCCCGCGTCCCGAGACCCGCGGACTGCAGGTCCACGCCGGCCTCGTCGAGCAGCATCAAGCCTCCAGGTCCCGCAGCAGGTCCGCGGCCAGCCGCGCCTCGAGTCCCGCCGCCGACTCGAGCACCGGTCGCTCGAGGTACTTCGCGCCGCCGACCTCGTGGCGCGCGGTCAGGTCCTCGTGGACGACGACCGCGTACCCGACGTGGTCGGTCCCGTCGCGGAGCGTGACGCCGGGACCCGCGGGCCCGCCGTAGCCAAGCTCGACGACGACCTCGTCGCCGACGTCCTCCGGGAACCCGACGGTGCCCGTGCTCTTGAGCGCGCCGAGGTCGACCGGCACGAACTCGTCGCGCGACCGCGTCATAGTCCGCGTGCCCTCGCGGTACAGCGCGCCGTGGACCGCCTTCCGCGCCTTCGGGCCGAGCTTCTTCAGCGCGTCGCGCAGCTTGCGGTCGTCGAGGCTGGCGCTGACCGCGCTCACTGGAGCCTCAGCACGACGTGCGTGACGCCGTCCTCGTCGGACGGACGGTCGACCGCGATGATCTTCGGCTGCCGCGGCGTGAACCCAGTCGGCAGCGTGACCCGCGCGTCGGCCTTGACGTCGGCCTGCGTCGCCAGGTACACCGACGCACTGCTCATGACCTCGCGGCCGGTCGCGTCGCGCACCATCCTGGACTTCTGCTCGACCATCGCGGTGTAGTCCACGTCGGCGCCCCACGACTTCTCACCCGCGACGTTCACCGCGCTCGCGGGCGCGACGCTGACCGTGTGCGGCATCATGCCGGTGAACTCGTCGACGAAGCTCACAGTGCGATCTCCATGGAGCAGCGACCTCTACGCGTCATACGAACCTCGACGCGGGCGTCGTCACGTCGACGCCGGGGTGGTCGTGCAGGCCGCGCCTGAAGTCCGGCTCCTTGAGGTCGGGGTCGGCGTCCAGCGCCTCGGACTCCGAGACCGACACGCCGCCGGCCGTCGGCGTCTGGTAGTTCAGGCCACGCTGGCGCAGCGACTTCGCGAGCGCCGCGTACGTCGAGGCCGTCGAGTAGCTCACCGAGAGCCCGCCGACGGACTTCGACGCGACGCCGCCGACGCTGACTCGGCCCGCGATCTCCTCACACGCACGCGCGGCGGCCACGTAGAGGTTCGCCTCCTCGGCCACGAGGAGGTCGATCTCCTCGTCCTGGAGTCGCATCGCGCCGGCGCGGTTGTCCTGCGCGTAGAACCTCACGCGGTTGCGCTTGCCCGCGGCGGTGTCTGTGAAGACGGCGGCGTCGTAGGTCGTCGCCAACGGCTAGTCCTTCATCACCAGGAGGACCGTCCTCGCCGCGGCCTGGTTCACGGGCGTCGCGGTCGTTCCGCTGCGGACCTTGAGGAACCGGAGGGGCACGACGCGGTCGAGCGTCGAGCCGACGATCGTCCGGCTCGCCGCCGCGGTCACGGAGATCTCGGTCCCCGCGTCGTCGTAGAGGTCGCTGTACGTCCCGGCCTCCGTGTCACTGCCCTGGAACGTGAGGTTCGCCGCCGTCCAGCTCGCGGGCATGACGATGGCGACGCGCCGGTGCGCTTTGAGGTCGACGGCGCCGGAGAGCGACGCCCCCGACGCGATCGACACGGTCTTGACCGCAGTGGTTGGCATCGCGTCTCCCTGCGCCGTTCAGGCGCGCTTTTAGAACGCGCTCGTGTCGACGAGGCCGTTCGCGTCGAAGGCGCGGACCACGTCGATGCCCGACGCCACGGCGACGTGCGTCGAGGTCAGGGCCGTGTTGACGTTGAAGCGCCCGCCGACCTTGCCAGTGTTCGCCCCGCCGGCCGTCAGCGTGATGTACGCGGCCTTGTTCTGGTCGAGGTGGTCGTTCTCGTCGACCACGCACTGCCAGAAGCAGTTGTCGTTCGAGCCCGCGACGTCCTCGTCGAGAACGTCCTCGCCCGTGATGTTCGTGAAGACGTTCCCCATGACCATGACGTGCGACGGACCGATGCCCGACGCGCCGCCCGCGTTCTTGAAGCGGATGCCCCTCGCGGAGTCGCGGATCATGCAGCCGATGATCTTGCCCTCGGACGCGCTGAGCCCGTCGTCGGTCGAGCTGCCCTGGAGCAAGACCGCGTCCGACGCGTCCGCCTCCAGCATGCAGTCGAGGATGTAGAAGCCGTTGCTCCGGATCGTGAGGATGCCGCCGAGGTGCCGCGCGTGGCGCATCACGAAGCCCTGGCCCGTGATGACCATCGCGCCCGTGATGTCCGGGCGCGCATACCCGCTGTCCCGGACCTTGGCGTCGATGGTGATGTAGTCCTTGGTGATGTCGACCGCCGCGTACGCCGACGTGTGCGGCGCGATGACGATCGTGTCGCCGCGCCCCGACGTGCAGAGCGTCTGCGCCGCGGCGATGGTCGCCACGGCGTTCGCCCAGGTCCGACCGTTGAACGTGTTGTCGCCGCTCGGGTGGACGAAGATCTTGACTCCCGCGCTTCCCGCCATGTCTCGGTCCCCCTCTTAGCTCGGCTGCCCGGTCGACACGCCGCCCGTGTGGTAGTTGCACACCCAGTCGACGTTGGTCGACACGAGGTTGAGGCCGCCGGCGAGCGCGGTCGGGAAGCTGCTCCGGGTCACCAGGCCCGTGTTGCTGTTGTTGTCGTTGAGGAGCATGTACGCGGTCGGCGCGGTGCCGTCCTCCATCCCCATGAACGTCGAGTCGGACACCTCGAGGTCGCGGAACCGGATCGACGCCTCGCCGCTGGCGCCGGTCGCCTCCTCGAACGACGCGGCCGAGAGGTTGTGGAAGAGGCACCGGCGGAAGCGCGCCTGCGTCACCGCGCCGTAGTCCGTGCCGGTGAGCTTCACGCCGGTCGTCGCCCACGCGATCTCGCAGTCGTCGAAGAGGAGGTCCGCGCCCTTGCCCCGCGTCGCCGCGGCGATCTGGGCGACGGTCCCCATCGAGAGATCGAGTGCGAGCGAGCCACCCTCGATCTTCGAGGCGTACGCGCGGAGCCGCTGCCCGGTGTTGAGCAGGCCGCCGCCGGTGCCGATGCCCTCGAGGCCGACGTTGACGAGAGTCACGTCGTCCGCGTGGTTGGTCAGCGTGGTGCCGTTCGCCGTCGACGTCTTGATGTACGCCGCGCCGCGCCCGCCGAGCCCGATGATCGCGAGCTTCTTCTGTGTCGCCGCGATGGTGAGCGCGGCCTCCTCCGACTGGCCCGGCAGCATGTAGACGGTGTCGTTCGACCCGGCCTTGGTCAGCGCCTTGGCCATCGTCAAGAACGCCCTGTTCGCGCTCTTGCCCGAGTTGGTGTTGACGCCGCTCACCGGGTCCACGAACCAGGCGTCGCCGCCCATCCCACCCGTCACGTCGAGTCCCGCGACGGTCAGCCGCCCGACCGAGAGACTCCCGAGAACTCGTCGACCCTGGTCACGAACGGTCACTCCCATCGGTGTCCCTCCTCTACCTTGCGATCCACGTCGGGGACGCCTTGGTCCCCGTCTTGTTCTGGTACAGGTCGCCGTTCGTCCTGTCGATGCACAGCGAGCCCTTGCCGGCGAACCCCGCGCCCGTGCCCGACACGCCGTCCGTCGGCGCACCGGCGTTCTTGAAGACGACGACGTCGTTGCCGAGGTCCACGCGGCTCTTGGCCACGAGGACGTCGGTGACGTAGCGACCCTGCGACCGCGCCCCGCCCGCCATGCTACTTGCCCACGCGCTTCTTCGCGCGCTGACGCTCGCCGTCGACCTTCGGGACCGGCGCTGGCATGAGGTAGTTCGCCTCCACCAGCGCCATACCGTTCAGGTACGGCGGGTCGACGACCCGCGAGCCCTTCTCGACGAGTACGCCGCTCGCGGTGAACGAGCGGCGCACCACGTACTCACCCTTCAGGAGCAGCGGCACTACGCCACCGCCGTGTCGAACAGGTAGCCGAGGTCGGCGCCGACCACCTTCAGGGCATACGCAGAGAAGCCCTGCGTGTAGTCCGCCTTGACGCGCCGGTCCGGGATGCGCTCGATCGCGACCTCGTAGCCCTGCGTGAAGCCGCGCCACGAGAAGATGTAGCCCGCGCTCGGCGCCATGAGGCTCGGCCGCGGGTTCACGTAGCCGAGCCACGCGCGCTTCGCGAAGATCCAGTCGTAGGTCTCGGTCGCGGCGCCCTCGGCCGACGTGATCTGGATGCCGCCGGCGATCAGGAGCCGGTCCACGCGCAGGGCGCGCGCCACGAGCTCCGGCGTGAGGACCGCCGTCTGGGTGTACTTGTACAGCTCCTTGATGAGCGGGTGGTCAGCGAGGGTCTCGAAGACCTCCTGCGCCATCACGCACGTGTTGGGCGTGAAGCCCGTGGACTTCTTCACCGCGAGACGCGCGGTGCGGAAGTCCGCGATCGGGTCGGACGCGTCGTAGTCCGACCACTGCGAGAAGTCGGTGCCTCCGGTCTTGTCCGTCGACCAGACGCCCGTGGTCATGTAGGCCGCGGCCCACTCGACCTCGCGGTTGAGCAGGATCATCCGCGTGATGAACTCGACCGGCGCGCGGTCGAACTGGAGCGCGGCGTCGGCGTTGTCTCGGACGTCCCAGCGGAGCGGGTGCTCGAACGCCCGGAACTCCGCGAGGTAGTCGGCGGTGTCGAGGTTGAAGCCCGACCCCTTCATCAGCGTGCCGGGCACCCACTTGTTCGCGCGGTTGCGGAAGAACGTGTTCTTCGGCCACACGAAGTACTTGTCGGACTGCTTGTCGACGGTGATGACCGGGAAGACCTTGCCGGAGACGAAGTCTCCCTGGTCCTGCAGGTACGCCGTCGAGACGTTGCTCAGCGGTCCGTCGATGTGGACATCGCGGAAGTCCGCTGCCTTCTTGATCTTGATCCCGGTGACCATCTTCGCATTCCTCCTTGGGGGTCCGTTACACGCTCAGCGTGACGGGCATGAGCGTCTGGACCGTGACGGTCGCGAGCAGGTCCGCCGTCGCGGCGGCCGTGGTGAGGCACCGGCCGATGACGTAGTCCTTGTCAGCGGTCTTGGCGATGGCGCGTCCGACCGCGTCCGTGCCGACGTTGTCACCGGCGGTGAGGCCGGCGGCGTTGACCTTGACCTTCGACACGCCGAGCATGCGCACGATCGCCTGCTCACCCGACTTCGGCTTGTTCTGGAGCACGCCGAGGGGCTTGTCCGCGGCGGAGTTGACCAGGTTGACCGTGTTCTCCGCGGTCAGCTCCACGATCTTGTACTGGTGCGTCGACAGGTCCGCGGCGGTCGCGAAGCTCAGGTCGACGATGGGTCCGATCTCGTACGCTGCGGCCATGGCTTAGGCCTCCTCTCCGCGGGACTCGGCGGCGTGTTCGGCGTAGAGCTCTGGGTGGAGCTCCATCACGCGGACTCGCGCCTTCTCGACGGTCATCTCGGGGCTCTTGCTGACCATGTCGAGGGCCAGCTTGTTGATCTTCTCGAACGCGGTGCCGTCGACCGGCGCGCCGAGGCTGCCGATCTCCCTGAACGCGCCGGCGGTGAGCATCGCCGCGTCGGCGGCCTTCAGGATCTCGGAGAGGCGATCGGCCTGCTCCTTGCTGAGCTTCTCGTCGATCGCCTTGAGCAGCTCCCAGTCCTTGGTCGAGTCGACCGGGAGGCCCTTGAACGCGGCGGCCTTCGAGACGTACTCGGTCTTGAGGCGCGCGTCGCGCTCTGCCTTGGCGACCTTCGTGGCCTCCTCGGCGGACGACTTCGCGTCCTCGACGATCTTGCGTACTGACACGGGGAGCGACTTGAGGACCTCGTCCTCCGTCGGCTCCTTGGCCGTGGCCTTCGCGAGCTCGTCCTTCGCGGTCTTGGCCTCGGCCTTCGCGGTCTCCGCCACGGCCAGCGCGTCGCTCGCCGCCTTCGTCAGGCGCGCGACCTCCGCCGTCACGACCGTGCGGACCTCAGCGGGCAGACCCGCCAGCACCTTCTCGTCGTACATGGTGTCTCCTCCATTGAGGTTGCCGCGCTTCGTCACCGCGGACTTGTTGACGTCGTCTTCCGGGACTGCGGTGTCCGGGTCGGCGTACTCGGCCTCTTCGATCAGCTTTCCGATGATGTCGTTGACGTCCTTGAGCCGCTTGAGACGGCTGGCGGAGATCTTGCGACCGACCTTCTCGACGCCGCCCTGCCACTCGTCGACGACCTTGCCGACGGCGGTCCCGAACTCCTTGAGCGCGGACTTGACGGCGGCGGACTTGTCGGCCGCGTCGTCAGAGAGCGCGGACTGGACGGACTCGTAGAACGCTCCGATCAGGTCTGAGAGCTCCTCGGTCACGTCGCCCATGTGGCGGCGCTGCAGGGCCTCGCTGAACCCCGTGGCCTTGGCGACCCAGGTCTCCTCGACGGCCTCGCGGCTCATGGTGTCGAACGAGATCGTGCCGTCGGACTCCGCCCAGGGCATCTTGTAGTACGCGCTTCCTGCGCTCTCAGAGACGCACGCGATCACGTAGTCGTCGTGGACGCGGGTCACGTACGCGTGTGAGCCGAACGCGCCCTGCCCGTACATCGCGGCGAACGCCGCGCGCACGCGGTTGGGGAGCTCCTCCAGGTCGGTCTTCTTGATCCCGAGCTTCTTGGCGATCGCCATGATCAAGCTGTCACTCACTCGTGGCCCCTCCGTTGTCTTCACGGCGTCCGCGCGCTTGAATAGCACGATGTTCGCTCCGGCGCCGCTGCCCTGCGACGCGCCGACGTCGACGAGGTCGACGCGGGTGACGCGGAGGTTCTTGAGCTGCGTCGCCATCAGGCGGCGACCTCGAGGCGGTCTGCGCTGCCCTCGATGCTGAACATCTTGAGCTCGCCGCGCTTGACCTTCTCCCAGGTCGGGCCGTCGTGGACCTTGACGCCGATCATCCAGCCGACCGGCAGGACGCCGTCGGGGACGCCCATCGCCTTCGTCACGGCGGGGGTCGTCACCAGGCTGGCGACGACGGTGGCGATGGCGGCGCCGTCGTGCATGACGCCGGAGTCGCGGGACGCGACCATGAACTCGTGCGCGGCCTTCTCGAGGACGTCGGGCTCGACCATGTCGCCCTGCAGGTCGACGATCGGCGCGCCGCTGGGCGTCATCGAGACCATCGCCCAGCCATAGACGACTCGCTCGTCCTCGCGCTTCGATACGATGTCAAACGTGTGCTTGGTGGCGCTGCTCACAATTCAAGTGTACAGCGACTTGAGGGCAGACTTGAAGAAGGGGAGAGTAAGGAGGGAGTGTCAGTCGCGCTTCAGCGTCTATTTACATGCTTTTAGTTTCTCCGTGTCAGGGCCATAAAGCTTCTCTTGGACCACGAGCGCCGCAGTCTCGGGGACGAACAGCACGCGTCGCGGATGTCTGCTGTTCCTACGACGGCGGCACGCCGCGCGGAGACCGAGCTTGACGATCAGGTTGTGGATAGTGCTCGGCGACCGGTGGAGTCTGTCGGCGATGTCCGCGACGAGGTACCAGCGCTCGAGCGCCGGCGCGCTACGCTTTGCGGGCACGCTCTTGCCGCGCGAGCTCGCGCGCGGCCTCAGCCCATTGGTGCCTCAGCAGGTCGTCAGCGTGCGGCGGTCCCGACAGGTCGGACCCTGTCACGCGCGCGCTCGCCGCGCGACGACCTCGAGCGACGACTCGCGCTCGAACCCGAGCCCCGTCGACTCCCAGCGGACGTCGACCATGCCGTCCCCGAGAACGGCGACGACCTCGCCGAACACGCCGCCGCGGTTGTTGACGTGCGTCACGCGGTCACCGGCTCTCACCGCAGCAGCGTCCCGCCGAGTCCGTTCGGCCGGTTGCCGGGCCAGGAGTTGACGGACGACGCACCGCGCGCCTGGACCGACGGGCAGAGCAGCCAGCCGACCTTCTTCTTCGGGTCGTCGTCGGTGAACATCACCGCGCTCTGGACGCGCGCGCACTGCCGGTCGGGGTACCGGTCGCAGAACTCGCACGCGCCGAGCTTGTGGAGGACCCGCGAGTCGCAGTGCGACGCGACGCGTGACCACCTCCCGAGCTCGAGGCACGTCTGCGCGCGGTGGTCGACGCACTCCCCGTCGAACGCGAGGAACTTCGTCTCCCGACACAAGAGCTGCGGGGTAGCTAACTCAAATGTCTCCACGTGAGACCTCCTCGATGAAGTCGTCGACCGCGACCAGCAAGCGCTTCTCGACCGTCGACTCGTCCGGCCACCACTCCTCGGGCTCGGCGCCCTCGACGGGGTCGTACAGGAGCCCGCGGTCGCCGGGCTTCTTGACCCGGTGGTCCCAGTCGCCCATGACGATCTTCTCGGGGATCCCGGCGGGGTACGCCTCGCAGGTCATGCCCTCGCGGCGTCGCGCGCAGCTCACGCACATCGGGGGCGGGCCGATCACGCTGGCACCGGCCAGCGCGGGGCTGGGGCCTTCTTCGCGTCCTCAGCGATCGCAGTGCGGTGCCTGTCCATGAACTCTCCTATCCGCTTCGCGCCCTCTGACAGCTCGCCCTTGTAGACCCCGCGCGCGTGCATCTCGTACTGGGAGAACGACTCGGCGACGGCCTCTCTGTCGTTCTCGCTGGCATACGTCGAGACACTACTGAACGAGCCCATGTGTCGCTCGCGGTGCGTCCGCCACGCGTTCTTGAGGTTCGGCGACGCAGCGCTGAACATATTAGCCACGCCGCCGAGGTGACGGTCGAGCATGTGGCCGAACTCGTGCGCGACGATGGACTCCGGCGTGTCGCAGCCGCGCGGGTGGAAGTTCGACCACTCGGCTCTCCTTAGTCCGACCGTGAGGACGCCGCCTCCGAGTCGGACCTCCCCGACGTCGTCACGCTCATAGGCCCTCGGAGACAGGCCCTTGTCGTTGAAGTATCCCGCGTTCAGTCGGATCCCGTTCCAGCTCGCGTCCGCCCACGAGTTGGAGCGCATCGGGGAAAGTTCACCTCTACCTGAGGTGACCTTAAAGATTTTGCCGCTCATGACGCCGGGGTAGCGCGTCGCGAGCGCGTCCATCTCACCCGCGAGCATCGCGGCGTGGCGGCTGGAGAGGTCCTTGAAGTCCACGTACGCGCCGGTCCTGTCGCGCAGCGTCGACTCGATCTCGCGCGTCGGCTTCCCCGCGTAGTCCGCGGCCCCGCCCGCGGGCGGCGGCGCCGGCGCCTGCACGACGACGGCGCCCTCAGCCGACTTCGGTGGCTTCTCTTTCTTCTCCGGCGCAGGAGCGGGGGCGACGGGGACGTCGTCCGCCGCGGTCGCGCGCATCGTCTTGCCGGCGAGCGTCACGGTCCGCCCGTTCGCGGTCCGGCAGACGTAGTAGATGTCGTCCTCGGACTTCGTTGTCCCGTAGTAGCCCGTGACGGTCAGGTGCTCGCCGGGGTTGAGCGCGACGCGGCTGCCGCCGAGGTACCGCACGGGCGCGTTCCTGAGGTGGCCGTCCGTCCGCGCGAGCTCCTCGGCGCGCCGCGCATTGTCGGCGCTGTACGACGCGTCGACCGCGGGCCCGCGGAGCTCCGCGGTCGCCGTCGCTGCGCCTCCGCCCCCACCTGAGCCCCACCGTCTGAGCTCGTCGCGCGGCTGGTCCGGGTTGAAGGCTTTCCGGAGCGCGTAGTCGTCGAACCAGTGTTCGGGCGGGGTGCTGAACTCGTAGTCCGCGGGGTCAAACGCGTGTCGAGCGGCCTTCACAGCGCCGCCGACGCGAATGACGCTGACCGTCGTCGCGCCGCCGAGCGCGGAGACCGACACGCGGTGGTTCCCGTCCACGAGCCAGTCGCGGCCGCCATGGTGGAAGACGACGCCGACGGGCTTGTCGCCGCTGACGTTTCGCTCGAGGTTGTACTCGAGGTTCGGCTCGCGGACGAACCGCTGGTACGTCGAGAGCTGCGCGATCTCGACCGTCTCGACGGTCCCGTTCTTGAACAGCTTCTCGAACGGTCCCGCGTCGGTGAGAGCCTGCAACACGTCGCCACGCGCGTCAGTCCACCCGGCCGCGTCCGACGGGCCGCCGACGACGTTCAGGGGGTTCTTCAGCCACATGCGGTCTCCTGGATCGACGCCTGGGAGGTCGAACGCCTCCAGCGCCTTGATGCCAGCGGCCGCGCGTGCGGGAGAGAACGTCTGGCCTGGCTCGCCGCGGCTGTCTGACGCATCCCCGCTCCCCCAACGGCCGGACTCGTCCCGCGGCTGGTCAGGGTCGAAGGCCTTCTCGACGTGTGGCTCGTCGTCATCGACGTCCTCGTCGCCGCGCGTGTCGCGTGCACCGACGTACGTCACGGATCCGAGGAGCTCTTGCATCAGCTCGTCGCGGGTCTTCACGACTTCACTTTCATCTGGACGCTGGCCTTCCACTCAGACCACACGGCGGGGTCGATGTACGACGCCCGCGCGACGGCCGGCGTGTTCCCGAGGTGTGCGGCGACGACGCGCGAGACCTCAGTCTGGGCCTTCTGGAAGTCACGCGCGGTCAGAGGGACGCTGTGGTTGTTCTTGACCTCATAGAGCGCCGTCGCGGTCCCGTTCCACGTGCGAAAGTCCTTGACCTTGAAGTCGCGACCGTCGCTCACCGAGTGCAGGTAGTCGCGGACCTTCGCATCGGTCGTGGCGAACAGACGTCCGCCTGCGGCGACGCGCGGCCTCAGCTGCCGCGCGAGCGCGGCGTCCGTGACCTGCTTCTCGATCGCGACGCCCTTCTTCCCCATGAACGAGAACGACACCGTCGAGCCCTTGACGCGCACGTGATCCGCGCGGAGCGTCGTCGCGCCGTATGCCTTCACGGCGGCGCCGGTCTCGGCGTCGGACCCGACGCGGAACCCGGTCTTGTCGATCAGGTCCAGGACGACGGCCTCCTCGTGGCTCGGTGACTGCCTGTCTGCGACGTCCGCGGCCACGCGCGCGCGGATGCCAGGGAGCGCAGTGCTGAACTCCTTGAGCCGGTCGAACTTCTCCGCGGACGCGCGCTCGGAGTGCTCCGCCGAGTAGACGTACTGCGTGCGGCCCTTCGCGTCGACCCCGACGGCCTGCAGGTCGTCGTCCGCGTTCGGGCTGATGCGGACGTCCTTCCACGCTGGTGGGAGATTCAGCGACGCGACGCGCGCGACGTCGTCCGTCGAGAGTGCGCCGCCACCAGTGCGCGCCCACCCGGTGTCTACGCGAGAGACGCCGGTCCCACCGCCTCCGCTCCCCCACCGGCCAGACTCGTCCCGCGGCTGGTCCTCGGAGTACTTCGCGAGCTCGATCGGGACCCAGCGCTTCTCGGCCTCCTCGCCGGGGACCTCGAGCTCGAGGACGACGGAGCAGCGGCACGAGGGGTGCGGGTCCGGCGGCTCGAAGTACTCCTCGCCCGAGACGTCGGAGACGAACGTCTCGTCGAGCCCGACGACCTGACCGTGGAGCGACTGGCAGATCACGCACGTCCGCTCGGACTCCGCAGCCGCGGACCAGCGACGGCGCGACTCGCCCGGCCGGAGCAGACCGAGCTCTGCGGCCTGCGCCCACGTCTCGCGCTGCCCGATCGACGACGCGCGGATCGTCTCCGTGCGCGCGATGTCGAGCGCGCGCTGCCCGAGGAGCTTGTCGGCGTACCGCTCGACCTTTCCGTCGACGTCCGACGCGCCGTCCTCGGTCAGCTTCGCCCAGTAGTTCGTGACCGCGACGGCCTGGCGCTCGCGCAGTCCGATGATCGGCTTGATCAGCTCGCGCGCGGTGACCCGCGGCGCGATGCCCTCGGCGAACGACCGGCGCATCGCCGCGCGGATCGCGCCCTTCGTGCCCTCGGAGACCTGCGTCACGAGCCGCGCGGTCTGCGTCGCCGCGGCCTCGACAGCGCGCGGGTTCGTGAGGTCGAACCGGAACGCGACGCCGGCGCGCCGGATCGTCGCCGCCGTCGCGCGGCCCGACTCGTCGACGACGCGCAGGAGTGTCTTGGGCATCGCCTCGCGGATCTCCGCGGCGCCGACGTCGTCCCACGGGATGGCCCTGAACGCGGCGGGGAAGTCCCGCGCGGCGACCGCGCGCTCGAGGAGGTCGAGGTCGACGTCGTCGCGCGTGCGCGCGACCGCGCGCAGGAACGTCGCGCGCGCCTGCGGGGTCGCCCTGTCGCTGGCGCGGTGGAGCGCGCGCCACTCCGGCTCGTCCGGCGTGGCGGCGGGCTCGACGGACCTGGCCTTGAAGAGCGCGACCTTCTTGACTGGCGGGTCCAGCGATGCCTGCCGCGCGACCGGTCGCGTCTTCAGCGTATCGTCGACGAATCCGCGCACGGTCTTCGGAAGCTTTGAGTAGCCCTTAGGGTCCATGACCTTCAAGCGCACGGCCTCGGCGAACTGCTCCGACCGCATCCGCATGTTGAACATGGGCAGTCTCCGGCCGTACTCGCTCTCCTGGCGGAGAAAGTGCGCGGCGTACTGCCGCGTCGTCGGCGTGTCGACGGTCAGCTTAGTCCCGCTGAACGTCTCCTCGTACCGTCGCATGGCGTCGGGGTCGCGCTCGATCGTGCGCTGCGAGTGGTAGTGGCCGACCTCGTGCGCGACTGTGTGCTTCAGCTCAAACGCGCCGACGTCGTCGACGACGGTGAGCTTCGCGCGACTGCCGCCCTCATACTGGCGATATGCGTCGGCGTACTTCGGCGTCGTGACGGGACCGTCGGTGAACTCGGAGCGCGACGTCGCGTCGGTCTGGAACGCCTCCAGGTCGACGCGGATCTCGTCGCCTGTCTGGTATGCCTTGCGGTCGCGCGCGCTGGTGTGCTGCAAGACGGTCAACCCTGACGTAACGTAGCTGGGAAAGAGCGCGAGCGCGTGCTGCGCTGCGTTCTTCAGTGCTGGCTTCTTGTCAAAGCCTCTCACGACGGGTCCGCGCTCGTTGTCTTTCCCGCGCTCATTGTCTTTCCCGCGGCCACTGCCGGAACCCCAGCGGCCGGACTCATCGCGCTCCTGGTCGTCGGAGTACTTCGCGAGCAGCGCGTCGACCGCGCGGAGCAGCGGCCCGACCCAGGACTTCTTCACACCGGTGTCGACGACGCGGATACTGACCTTTTTCGCGCCGGCGTGCATCGCGCCGAGTATGCGGTGGTGTCCGTCGAGGACGTAGACCTTGCCCTTGTACCGAATACCGACGGGGTCTGTCTTGAGCTCACCAGCGCGCGCGTACGTGCGAGCGTGCCGATTTATGATGTCCGGGTCCGTGAAGCTTTGCGTCGCGACGATGTCTTTGACGCTGACGGACTGCTTCGGCAAGGTGCTGAGGAGTCGCGCGCTCGGGTTCCCAGAGATCGGTATGCGCTCAAAGAACTCCGGGTTGGCCGCCTGCGCCGCCGTCTGAACGCGTTCAAAGAGCTGCTGACTCGCCGAAGCTGAGAATGACGCGTCCCCGCCGCCTCCGGATCCCCACCGGCCGAACTCGTCCCGCGGCTGGTCGTCGGAGTACTTCTCCACGGTCACATCCCACCGTCCCCGCGGCACGTGTGCTCGTCGCAGTCCATCTCCCCATTGTAGAACCGCGGGTTCATCGGGTCCGAGCTCGTCGCATAAAGGCTGCCCCACTCGGGGTTCCGGCACTCCGCGGTGATGATCTGCGAAGTGACGAGGTTCGCGTCGCGCTCGACGGCTCGGACGACGGCCGCGCAGTCCGCCGCCGGCATCGGGGCGACGTGATCGGCGACGCCGTAGCCCCCGACCCACAGGAGCAGCAGACGCAGACGTAGAGGAACCACGAGGTCATCGTCGTCGCCATCGCTATATTATCCGCCGTCGCCGAGCAGCATCAGCAGCGCCTCCTCGTCGTCGAGCTCGCGGTCGCGGCGGTGCTGCGCGGCGACGTCGGCGAGCGCCGCGGGCGACTCGAGGCCCGTGACGCGCCTGCGCCGGCGCAGCGGGATCGGCGTGTGGTACGCGGGCACGCCTCCCCCGCCGTACGGCGAGGTCGCGACCGCGTCGGCGATCTCCTGCTCGAGCTCGAGCGCGCCGCCGTCCTCCAGGAGGAGGAGGCCGCCGTTCTCCAGGAGGAGTTTTTGTCGCACTCTTCAGTCCGGGTCTTAATAGCCGTTCACGACCGCTTTGGTCGGAAAGGTCGCGAGGTCTCCTGATACCATCCTACGCCGTACGTTTCCAGACGTACGCGACGATGTACGGCTGGAGGTTGTTGTGCGCGCCGCCGCCGCCGGCGTTCTGGTTGACCGCCGTCGCGGCCTGGACGTGGGGCTGGTTGGCGCCGCTGATGGCGCTCGACGTGTCGAGAGTGCCGGTCACGATGGAGGACACCGAGCCCGACGTCGCCGAGCGCGGGAGGAAGTTGTGCGTGTGCGCGTCCTGCGCGTGGGTGTGGACCGGCATCTCGGCGGTCGTCAGCGTGACCGTCTTGGCGCCGCCCGTCTCCTCCGCGACGTCGAACTCAGTCTGGGCGGCGTCGAAGCCGACGATCACCCGGCCCGTCGCGAACGCGGCCCACGTCCCGAAGCCGAACAGCGTCGCCGGGCTCGTCGAGACGACCGCGATGTAGACGCTCCCGACAGGGTACACCTGCGCGAGCGTGACCCCTCCGCCAGGAGGAGCCGCCCACGTCCCGTCCTCGCGGAGGAAGTTGGTCGTCCCGCCGCCCAGTTTGGGCAGCAGCCCGTGGAGCGCCGTCGTCGCGTTGAGCGTCGTCACGTCGGTCGGCGCCGCCAGCTCGTCCAGCTTGACCGCGTCCGACCCGCCGCTCTTGTGGCTCGCCGCGTGGGCCGTCGGAGTCCTGGCGTCGCTCAGGCGAGCGTCGTCGTCGCTCGCCACCTTGCTGGACGCGGTCGACGTCGTGACCGTGCCGCGCGCGGTCTGCGTCGCCGCGGCGATCGCGTCCGCCCCGGAGCCGAGGTGCGTCGCGGCGTGCTCGGTCGGGGGGCGGGCGTTTGTCATCCGCGAGTCGGCTCCGAAGACTAGCCGGGTCGCCGCGGCGTCGCCCTTGACCTGGGTCGTCGTGCCCATCAGAACGACACCCCCACCACCTTGTAGCGGGCGCCGTCGGAGTAGTAGACCAGCGTGTTGTCTGTGGTAGCGATCATCACGCCGCCGTCCTCCGCTGCCGCTGCCGCGACGCTGTTCACAGCGATGCCCACCTTGATCGGGACGGTGCCCGGCCCGACTTGGATGCGGCTGTTGGCGCCGGCCACGGAGAGCGCGGCGGTGGAGCCGATGGTGAGCGTGGACGCCTGGACGACCGCGCCCGCCATGCTCACGCTGAACATGCTGTCCCCACCCACCTTGACGTTCATCGCCTTCGTCGTGGCCCCCGACGCGGTGTTCGTCAGGTCGAGGAGCCACACGTCCGGGTTGCCAGAGGTGTTGAGTGTGCCCGCGAGGCTCATTAGAGACGAGGCGTTGGAGCCGGTGAGGGAGTAGCCGGAGAGCCCAATGCCAACAGTGTTCACGGGTACGGTGATATCTAACTTGGCGGTCGGGGTCATTCCAAGACCAAAGAGCCCGGAGCCAGTCAGCCGCGCCAACTCCGTTGTGTTCATCATCCAGTAAAAGAACGTGGAGCCTATGGAGGCCCCATCCTGGAACCCAAACAGTGAGGTGTTGTTCACTCCATCGGAGAACTCGAACCCAATCACATCTCCTGAATTGACGCCAGTAAGCTGAAGCTGACTGTTTCCGGCCAGGTCCGTTCGGGCGCGCGTGAAACGGACCCGGCCACCTCGGACATCGAGGAGGTTGGTGGGAATGACCACGCCAATGCCGACTTTGCCGTCGTTGATAATCCGCATCGCCTCCGTCGCCCCGTTGTTGCCGACGAGGAAGCGGATGAAGTCCGTGGTACCGACGCCCGAGGTGGACTGGAGGTTGAGCGAACTCCCGACCGCCGTGCCGCCGATCAGCGTGGGGACGGTCACGGATGTGGTGATCGCGACCGCAGCGGGCAGCGAGAGCGTGACCGCGCCCGTGGACGCGCTGACCGTGACCTGATTGGCGGTGCCGGTGAGCGAGGTGACGCCGGCGTTGGCCAGCGTCACCGACCCGCCGAGAGACACGGAGCCGCCGCCGGACAGGCCCGCCCCCGCCGTCACGGTCAGCGCGCTGCTCGCGAGCATCGCGTTCGTGACGGAGCCCGCGGCTATCGTGTGGAGCGCCGCGACGGCGGCGAGCGTCGCGCGGACGGTCGCGCCGCCCTGCACGACGGCGACGAGCTCGGCCCCGGTGAGCGCGCTCGCCGCGCTGAGCTCGCTGATCTTTGCGTTGGCCACGCTCTACTCGGCGGCGGGCGCGTCCCTGAGCGAGTCGAGGTAGTCGAGCAGCGTCAGGCGCGACCTCGCGAGGTTCGGCGGGGTGCCCAGCGCGTCGTCGCCCACGTGCTTCCGGAGGAAGTCGACCATGCCGCGCGTGACCTCCGCGGACGTCGCGGGGTCGTCGAACGTCTCCGTCCAGTCGGCGTAGAGGACCGCGTCGCGCCCGCTGATGAAGCGCGGCCCGGGGAACGCGCAGTTGACGACGGTGGCGATCGTGTGCTTCACGAGCTTGACCTCGACGCTGTCGCCCTCCGCGCCGATCGTGAGACCCTCGAAGGCCTCCCGGTCCGCGCGCGACACCGACACCCGCACCGCCGCGTAGTCGAAGACCACGCGCTCGTCCTTCGACCGGATGCGCCTCGCTGACTCTCCCATGCCTACGCCTCCTCGAGACCCTCTATGCGACCGTCGCTGCCCCTCACGACTCGCTTCCGCGTGGCCTTCCTCTCCGCCACGTGCACCACGGGGGCGGGCGGCGCGGGGACCGTCACGTTGACGACCGGCGCCGGCACGTTCACGCTCACCGCCGGCGCCTCGACGACCGGACTGACGTTGACCACCGGCGCGGGGACGACGGACGCCCTGACGTTGACCACGGGCGCCTCGACGTTGACCACCGGCGACCCGACGCTGACCGCGGGCGCGCTCACGTTGACCACCGGCGCGGGCAGCGACTTCATCGTCTCGACGATGCGCTCGACGACGTCGCCGTCCGGGTGGATGTGGACGGACGGCGCCTGGCGACTCGCCATGGCCTGCACGATCTTGACGACGTCGCTCGACCTCATGTCATCGTCCCCCGCGCGGCGCTCGCCGGACTCGCCGGACACATAATCGACCTCTGTCCCGTCGTCGTCGGACGCCTGCGACTGGACCTCGGCGATGCGATCGCGCAGCGCCTTCAGCGCGTCGACGAACTGGGACTCGTGGTCCTTCTTCATCTTCCCGGACCTGAGCCTGTTGTCACCGCTGACAGGCACAGACGAACCCGCGACAGTCGCAGCCTCGCCGCTGTCACCGCCGTCTCCGTCGCCCGCGTGCGACTGCTGATCGTGGTCGCCGTGCTTCTTCAGACCGTGGACGTAGAACGACTTGCGGAGTCGCTTCTCGGCTGGCGGGACCGGCGCGCCATCGTCGTCGACCTCGACCTCGTCGGCGGGTCCCAGGTCAGGGTCCGTGGGCTCGGGCTCGGGGTCGGGCTCGACGATCGGCTCGCGGTCCGGGTCCGGCTCCGGGAGCTTGGCCGCGGCGCGCAGCGCGCGCTCGAGGGTCTCGTCGGGGAACAGCGGCATCCCCGCGCCCGCGAGCGAGCTGACGTACGTCCCGAGCTCTGCGAGGTCCGGCGTCTCGACGTCGCCGTGCGCGAGCTTCGGCGCGTTGACCGTCGGCCAGCCGTTGAGCGCGAGCAGCCTCGGGATCGCGTGCCGGTTCACGACGTCGCGGATCGCGTCGAGGTACGACCCGAGCGCGGTCGCGAAGAGGTGCGTCTTCGACGACGACAGCGCGAACGACCCGACCTTCTCGTGCCCGAGCAGGATGAAGTCCGCGAGCATCGAGGCGGCGATGCGCTGCGCGTACCGCTGGATGATCCCGCTGGTGTCGAAGTTCCGGCGACTGCCAGACGACACGAGCTTGAACTCGCACCAGTGCGGGAGCACCATGCCCTCTTGCTCGTCGCGGCTGATCGAGCGCACGAGGGTCTCGATGTTCTGCTTGAGCTGGACGGCGGCCGCGTCGTTCGCGTTCCAGATGTCCGGCCCGGACTCGAGGACCTGCATCACCGGGTAGCCGGCGAGGTCGCGCGAGACGCCGATGGCCTCGATCTCCTCGATCCGCCGCGAAAAGTACCAGCTGCGATACGCGGTGCGCAGGACGCTCGTGCCCTCCGGGTTCGCCTTGCGCGACGCCGTCCGGAACAGCAGGCTCTTCTCGATCGGGATGGTGACGATCCGCAGCGCGCTCGGGTCCTGCTGCATGAAGCCCTGGACGCCGCCCTCGTCGTCGAAGACCCACTGGTACAGCGAGTCCTGCGACCGGATCGGCCACTTGCGCCAGCCGATGCGACCGTCGTTGAACGCGCTGCGCTGCGTCGCGTCGCGGGACTCGCCGTTCCGGCGCTTGTACACGATCTCGTGCCACGAGAACCCGAACGTCAGCATCGACAGGATCTCGGACAGCGTGTCGGACCACGTGCTGGACATGTCGTCGAGGCAGCCCTCGACGAACGCCGCGCGCTCCTGGTCCTCGGGCGCCTTGCCGCCCGGCTCGACGCGCCACGAGACGGACCGCGAGAGCTGCTCGATCGCGAACAGCACCGCGCCGACGACGGCGTCGTTGGAGCTCATCTCGCGGTACGCGCGACGGCCGCGCGGCCCCTGGAGCTCCTGGAGGAACTCCTCGCTGACGACGCCGCCCTGGCGGCGCAGCCCCGTGCGGCCGATCTCGGCCATGCCGCCGGGGACCGCCTTGACCAGGGACGGGCCGGAGCGCGAGGGGGGCGCGACTAGAGACGACTTTGAGACCCGACCCCCTGCGCTACCCCGCCGCGGGCTCTTGCCAGCCACCTAGGCGCGCCCTACCGGCCCTCGCGCTCGGCCGGCGCGCACGCGCCGACCGTCGCGCGGGCGGTCACCTCGCGCGCGTCGGACACGGTCAGGATGCGCCGGACCTCGGCGCAGCGCAGCGCGGTCGGCGCCTTGATCGTGATCTCGAGGTCGGCGCCGAGGACCGGGAGCGGCCCGGTGACGACGAACGCGTGCGGGTTCGCCTCAGTGAGCTGCGACTCGACGCCGCGCGGGGCGAGCAGCACGACGGACGCAGAGAGCATGAAGCCGGCGACGGAGAGCGCGTTACCGAGGCGCCACACCAGGCTACGCGCCACGGCCGAACCCACTGCGCGACGTCACCGCGCCGGCGCTGGTCCTCCAAGAGCAGGGGAGCCCGGTCGGCGACGCGCGGACGTGGTTCTGCGCGTTGTACTCTCGGTCGTTGTAGAGGACCGGCGACGCGGGGTCGTGCACTTTCGGGTCGACCGCGACGAGCCGACCGTCGACCCACGCCGTCATGACGAGCGCGCCGTCGACGCCGTAGATGACGGCGGAGAGCATCACGGTCACGCCGTCCTCGCCGCGCACTGGGAACTGCCCGACGCTGTGCACGGGCATCGACGACACCGAAGGCACTCCGGCCGGCCAGCACTCAGAGCCGACGTGGTCGACGGCCGACACGGTGGCGCACGCGGAGAGCGCGGCGGCGAGGGCGACGGTCAGGACGGAGACGATCGTCAGTCGGCGCATCACCTGTTCTCCTCGTTCTCCGGGAAGACCCGGAAGGACACGAACTCGAAGACCTTCGACAGTGCGGCGTCCGCGACTTCGACTCCAGGCTCGAAGTCCTGGAGCCACCGATCGACGTCGAGCTTCCCGTAGAAGTTGATTGCCCGGGTCGCCGCGCGCGGGGCGCGGCTGAGGTGGCGTCGAGGTGGGATCTCCTGCGCGCGTCGCTGCTCGGTGTCCGTGCTCATTCGGTCTCCCCTATTGGTCTGGGCGGCGGCGATCGAATCCGCGTGGTCTCGGCCCCGAACCGAGTGGCCGTCCGTCTGGCCCACGCCCAGGTGAAAGTTTCACGCTTAGCTCCACTATAGGCCCGCGCTGCCCGAGTTACTTCGGGAAATAACTCGGCGGCTGCTTGCGACTGGCCAGGAGCGTGACGAGCCTGCGGTACTCGTAGATGAGCGCCGCGCCGCCGAGCAGCGTGACCTCGACGCCGGCCGCGACGATGATCACCCGGGCAAGGCTCTCTCCCTCCAGTGTGGCGTCGACGTGGGAGACATTGGCGACTGGGACGTGGATGACGACCTCACCGTCGGCGAAGCTGATCGTGCCCTCACTCACTTCGCGACCAGCATCTTCCCCGCGACGACGGTCCCGGTCAGCGCCGGCTTGTCGTCGACGAGCTTCGTCCAGTGCTGCCTCCCGTTCACGATCCTCCAGAACACGACGTCCCCGGGACTTGACCTCGTACTCGCGTTCGTCAGTCTTCATGACCTGTACTATCCGCCGAAACTCCGCCAGTAGCTCGGCGCGCCGAACCCGACGGGCGCGCCGGCGACGCGCTTCAGCGGTGAGACGATCTCGAACGCGAACACCATCACGACGGCGTCGCCGCGGTCGGTCGACCGGCCGATGCGCCTCTTGACCTCGTCCTTGTCCTCGATCTTGATCAGTCCAGAGCTCGTCTGCGCCCAGCGCGGCGCCGTGAGGTCGCCGACCAGCAGGTCGTCCGGCGGGAGTGCGACCTCTGAGTTGTACTGGGGGTCGAGGCGGTCGCGCAGGCCCCACCACGCGGCCGCGCGCAGGTTGATGAACCGGAGCTCGCCCGAGCGGTCGACCATCGGCTTCCCGTCGGCGTACGCGGCCTTGCTCGAGGCGTTGAACGGGACGACGGCGACCTTCTGCTCGCGCAGGCGGTGCACGACGCCCGCGCCGACGCCGATGACGTCGACGACCGCGACGCCTCCGTGAGTCCTGACCATGGCGACGACGTAGCCCGTCGTGGACATGGTGTCGGACTTGGCGTAGGCTTGGAGCTCGGGGATGACCAGGCCCACCCGCGGCGCGAGCACCGAGGGGTCGCCGCTCTCGCCGCCGCCGCCGACGTCGACGCCGATCGCGTCGAACGCCTGGACGCCGAACCCCGCGTCCTCGAGCGCGCGCCAGCGGTCGACCGCGGCTTCGACCCACGCGAGCGGGATGACGCTCGACTCCTCGGACGACGCGAACTCGCCGAGCACGCGGTTCTTGTACAGCGCGGACTCCGCGCCCCACTGCCGCCGGCGCTGCTCCGCCCTCGCCGGGTCGATGCCCATCTTCCCGCCGCTGCGCGCGTACGCCGCGACCGCGTCCGCGAGCTTGACGTGGCGGCAGACCCAGTCCTCGTACCCCGGTCGGCGCGACTGGATGTCGTAGAACCGCCCGCTCGGCGGGCCCGGCGTCGAGATCGACAGCGCGCGGGCGTCGCCGGTCTGGAGCGCGCCCTCCGCGGCGTCCCACGTCGCGACGGGTATGGACTTCGACTCGTCGAAGACGTACAGCAGGTGCGCGGCGTGCGCGCCCTCGATCGTCGCCGCGTCGTCCGACGCGACGGCGAACGCCTCGCCGTGGCCGAGCTTCAGGCTCAACTGTAGGAGCTCGTCACGCGTGAACGGCCCACGCTCGAGTCGCTCCCACCGGACCCGACGCGACCACTTGTGGACCTCGGGCCAGAGGTACTTGACGAGCTGGCGCCACGCGCTCGCGGTGGTGACAACCTTCCAGTCCGAGCCCTCGTCCGCGGCGACGGCCTCGAACACGAGTGCGAACCAGATGACGGCCCACGCGGCGACGGTGGTCTTGCCCGCGCCGTGGAGCGACCGCACGCTGGCGCGGCGGTCGCGCGCGAGCACGGTGAGCGCGTCCTCCTGGTACGGCGCGGGCCCCTCGTCGTCCGGCCACGTGAAGCACTCGCGGACGAACGCGGCGGGGTCAGTCCGGTACGCGCCGCGCAGCCTCCGGCGCGACTGCTCACGCTCGATCTCATCGAGCGTCGGGACCTGCGACGTCAATCCTCCTCCTGGTACCCGTACGCGCGAGCGTACACGCGCGCGGCCGAGACATACTCGCCGGACGCGGACGCGACGAGGCCGAGCGAGACGTCGTTGTCAGGCGGCTGGATCCCGCGGTGGACGAAGTCGCACATGATGCGGTTGCGCGTCGACCACTCGCGGCCCTCTCCCTCGGCGCGGAGATGGTGCGGGCAGATCTCGGCGGGTCTCCCCGGCGTGCCCGCGCCGCACAGCGGGCAGTTACTCACCGATGAGCCTCTTCACGCGCGGCCACGCGTGGTCCCCTTCATAACCCGCGTCGACCCCGCGGTACGCGTCGGCGAGCAGCTTGAGGGCGGCGAGCGCCTCGTCGCGCTCGCACGTCACGCAGGACTCCTGGCCCTTGCCTCGGTGGTCCGGGCAGAGCGGCAGGCGCCGCGCGAGGTCGCGCGCGAGACGCATCTGCGCGAGCGCGTACTCCGCCACGGCGACGCCGGTGTTCTTCTCGACCTGCCGCGCGCGGTCGTCCCACAGCTCGAGCATCCCGTAGTCCTTCTGGCACGTCACCGGGAGGACGACGCCGAGGTGCTGCAGGCACCACGCCTTGACAGTGGCGACGCTGACGCGGGCCAACTCGTCAAGCTCGGGCGTACCGTCAGTGAACGCGCGTGCGGTGACGACGCGGACCTCGAAGCCGTCGGCGACCCACCTGAGGACGCGGGTGACCATCGCCGGCACCGGCTCGCCGCAGTGCGCGCTGTTCCACGTGCAGAGCGTCCCGTCGAAGTCGACGCCGATCCAGCTCACTTGCCGACCTCCCCTTCGACGAAGCGCGCGGCCGCGCGCGCGGAGAGGCACCGGCGTGTCGGAACGTCCCCGGTCGCGGACGGCCGGTCTGGCACGACGCTGACCCTCCACGAACGTCGGAAGAGGTTGAACCACAGCCGCTCCGGCGGGTCGACGGTGGCGACGCAGACGAGACGCGCGTACGCATACACGACGACGACGTACGGGAGACTAGTCATCAGGGTGACGTGGAAGGCCTGCTCGAAGTCGGCTACCGCCGAGTCTGGTCTCATGCCCTTGGGTCTCCTCTGCGCCCCTCTGGGCGCCGCTCTTCCCGGGGGCCCCTGTAACCGTACGCCTGGCGCGGCTTGGACGCGCCAGGGGAGCCCGGGCGAGCACTGGGACGCAGTCTCGGGGGCCTCTGGCCAGCTCAGGTCCTCCGCCCGGTGGACTTTCCGCGGCGGGGCGACGGCCGGGTCGCAGTCGGGCGGCGACGCGTAGACCGATCACCGGTAGGCGCCGGTCCTGAACTGGCGCTCGAACCGCGCCATCTGGTCGACGACGTCACGCACCTGCGACCTCCTCGACGACCTCGACCACCACGGACGGGTCGGGCGGTGCGGCGAGCTGCCGCACGACAGCGACGGTCCCCTCGATCGACACGCCGTCCATCTTCATGCGGAGTATCCGCATCGCCTCCAGCTCGTCGTCCGTCAGCGCCGCGAGGCTCACGCTGTGCTGGATCGGCGCGCCGCCCGGGCCAGTGTGCTCGACCGTCGCGCGCTCGCGGAACTTCCCGGGCGCGTTCGCCTTGAGCAGGAAGATCAGGAGCACGTCGCTGAACTCGCGGACCTTCCCGACGAGCGCGCCGCCCTGGAATACCGGGCGCAGCGTGCCCTCGACCGCGCGGCGGCGGGCCTCTCGCTCCAGCTCGTCCGTCGCCTCGACCCGCGCCATCGCGAAGGCCTGCGCGTACGCCGGGTCGGCGAGCCACGTGTAGTGCGTTGAGACCGAGACGCCGGAGCCACGCGCGGCGTGCGTGATCGTGCCCTTCTGGACGAACTTGGTGAGGAACCTGACTTGCGATCGCGCGCGAGCGCGTGCGACCTTGGCGTCGCGGCCCGGCGAGTGTCCGTTGTCGACCCCGCGGCGTCGACGCTGCCGACTCACAACGGGGACTACCGCTGTGGTATCGGTCGCCTTGTCGTCCACGTCAACGGCCCACGGCGTCCCACACCGACCGCGGCGACTGCAGCGACGACCGTCGGTCGCACGGCGGGAGCTTCGACGCGTGTCGGAACGCCGGGGCGCAGGTGTAGTGCTCGCCGCGCAGGACCTCGAGGTGGGTCTTCCAGACGCCGGGGCTCTCCGGCCCGGGGCGGACGATCCAGCGCGCCTCGTTGCCGCACGAGATGCCGCCGTGGCGCGACCACCACGCGTACGTCTTCACGCGCTTCCACCCCTCGATCATACCGAGGTGCGTGAACACCGCCTCCCGCGTGACGACGCTGAACCAGCCGAAGCCGAATGGGACCCGCGCGTAGAAGCCCCAGTGCGCCGGTCTCACGGGAGACCCGAGCCATGAGAGCAGCGCGCGGAGCGTCACTACTCGACCCGGTAGCGGTCGCGGTTGTCGCGCTTCCAGTAGGCGTGCGACGCGGTCAGGGACGAGCAGTCCGAGCAAGGTCCGGTGTGCGCGCAGACGCCAGCGCGGCACTTGCAGCACGAACCGCAGCGCGGCGTGACGTCGCGGCAGTCCGTGCAGCGTCCGACGTGCAGGCACGCGCCGCCGCGGCAGGCGCAGCAGTTCCCGCAGCGCGGCTTGAGTTCGATCGGCAATACAGTCTCCCCTCGAGGTAGGCGCGGTGTATGGCGCCTCGTTGTGTCCGGCAGCATCCGGGTGCGGGGTTAAGTACGTCTTACCCGCGTTCTCCACCTTTTGGGCGGTGTCCTCACTTAGACGAACCCGGACGACTCTCAAGTCGCTCCCTGCCAGAGCCCTCAAGAAGATTGTATCCGCTCTTGAAGTTAGTCACGCTGGCTCGACAGCGAGGTGGAGCCACTCACTCTCGCTGTCGGCCAGCGTCAAGTCCAGCAAGTTGTGGGACCTGCCGGACACATGGCTACACCTCCACGTCGAAGGCTCGACGGACGTTCACGCTCTCGACCGCGTTCACGTCTCGCGAACGCCGCGGTTTCTTGAACGTCACACTGGAGCCGCCAGATATGACCTCGCGGGTTATTTTTCGCGTCCCCGATATAGCGCGGGCGACGGCGGCGTCGGCGCTGCGGTGTATCTCGCGGCCGGAGAGCCTGACGACGCGGTAGCCCCGCGCGCGCATGTACGCGTCGCGGCGCCGGTCGCGCGCGACCTGGTGGTGGTTCGACTTGTGGAACGCGCGGCCGTCGCACTCGACGACGAGGTTCCAGGCCGGGAGCCAGAAGTCCGCGCGGTACGGCCCGATCGGGTACTGCCGCACGCGCCGGACCCCGCGCGATCGCAGCACGGCGTCGACCCGCGCCTCGATCGGCGAGTTGGCGCGCAGCTGGCTCAGGTTCACGTCAGCTCTTCCACGGTCCGGCACGGCACCGTGACCGTGACGTAGTCCACGTCCAGTCGACCGTCGCGCGCGAAGGCTTTGCGCACGCGCTCGCGGTACGCGCGCTGCTCGAGACCGCGGCCGACCGCGAGTCCAGCCGCCCACGCCGCACGCCGATGGAGCTCGCGCCACTCGGACTTGAAGCGCTCGTCGAGCTCGACGCGCGCGAGATCGACGCGGGCGTGCAGCAGGTCCCGGAGTCGGACCATGCCTTCTTCTGTTGACGAGTCCCTCAGACGGAAGCTGTGGAAGCGGCGCGCGGCGTCGTCGCGGACCCAGCGCGCGAGCGTGACGCGGTCCGTCGACCTCACGGGGATTTCTTTGAGACGAGGCGCAGCGCGGTCCGCGCGTCGCCGACGACGAGGTCGAGCTCCTTCGAGACCCCGTTGAGGCCGATCCGGCGCGCGGCCTCCGACAGTCCCGTCAGTCGGCGCACGCACACTCGACCACGAGCTCACGGTCTTCAGAGATCATCCACGCGGCCTCCGTAGGAAGTTGTGAGAGGCGCTCTCACGGCGTGCCGAACTCCGGACCGAGCGCTTCGTACGGCTTGAGCGCTGTGCAGGTCGCGCGGACGGTCGTGGACCTCTCCGTCGTCTCGAGCCGCTCCACGAGCACGGCGTCGCACCTGAACGAGTTTTGGAGCAGCGCGCGGAGCGGCGTCACCATCGACGAGACACTGGCGTTTCCCAGCACTGTCATCTCGACCCAGAACAGCGCCGCGACCACGACCGCGAGCGCCCGGTCGTCGGGCAGCATCACTTGGCCGCGAGCGAGACGAGGACGAAGAACCCGCCGGCGAGGAGCGACGCGTAGACCCCGCCGACCCCGTAGGCGCCGACGCCCACGGCGACGAACGCTGTGACGAAGAGCACGGACCTCGGTCCCATCACTCGGCCTCCACTCGGAAAAAGTTGGTGTAGACCCCGCGGCCCCACGAGTACGTGTACCAGACGGCGAGGGCCACGATGCCCCACTGCTCGGCGACGACAGTCGACCAGAGCCAGAACGGCTGCGACGCGAGCCCGGCGACGAAGCCCCAGCGCGCGACGCGCGGGTCTCGGTGACCGATCAGCCAGACTGCGGCGCCGCCGAGCGCGACGATGCCGACCTGAGCGAGCATCAGTACGCCGTCAAGAGGCGCAGGTGCCGCGGCACGGTCGGGTCGACGTACACCCGCGCGCGGCTCTGCGCGTGAGTAAGACACCGGTCCTGCGCGAGCCACTGCATCCGCCACAGTAATCCGTTGAGCTTGACCTCCCAGACCGGCCAGCCGCGGGCGATGAAGTGCTCGACCTCCATCACGACGCCGGAGGTGATCGCCCCATCGCGGAACGCGAGGAACGCGCAGGCGTCGCAGCGCGGGAGGACCTCCTCTCGGAAGTAGTCCATCCCCGCGCGGTCGTACCCGACCTGGTGCTCCGCGTCAGCTGGGTTGACGATATCGACGGGCCGACCGTCGTCCGGACGCGCGGCGAGCGACACCGCCGAGCGGACGAAGCGCGTGTCGCCGAGCGTGCGGAGGTTCGCCCGGATGACCGCGACGAGCTCGGTCTCGAGCTGGGTGCCGAACGTGTTCCAGGGGTGTGCGAAGTACACTGATGCCATGACTATCCCCTATCCGCTCCCAAACTCGCGCCAGCCGAGCGTGTCGTTCCACGGCGAGAACATCTCGGTGTAGACCGACTGGTCGCCCTCCACGCGACCGTTGAGCAGGTCCTCGATGGTGAGGTCAAGCTCGTAGAGCCGCCGTCGTTGAGGCGCAGTCAGCAGGTGCTTCTTAATCGCAGCTACCAGGTAGGCCTCTTCTTGACCGCAGCCGGAAGCGTCGCTCCAAGACTCCCGCGTCCAAGACATTTCAGTCGTTCCCCTTCACGACGGCGAGCGGCCTGAGCCGCACCGCGACGCGTGCGAGCCCCGCCTCCTCGACCGCGGCGAGGACGTCGTCGAGCGGCTTGTACGCGTCGCCAGACTCCTCGAGCGGGGTCAGCGCGGTGTTCATCGCGATCCCCAGCGTCGCCATCTCGAGGTCGACGTCCCGCTGGCTGAGCGAGCGCTTGGCGACGCCGCGCGAGAGCCTCCGGCCGGCGCCGTGGTTGACGGAGTAGGCCGACTTCGCCGCGCCGTCGACTGACCCGTCCTCGACCGGCGCCAGCGCGTACAGGATCGCGCTGCCGTCGCGCATCGAGCCCGGCGTCAGGATCGGGTGCCCGGTCGACTCCCAGCACGTGCCCTCGAGGTCCGGGTGGCCAGCGGGGAAGGCGCGGGTCGCGCCCTTGCGCGCGACGAGCTTACCGGACTCGCGCTGGATCAGGTTGTGGCTGATCTCGTAGAACAGCTTGGCCTCGCCGCCGAACACCTCCTCGGTCACGCGCGCGACCTGCTGCGCGATCACGACGCGGTTCGCGATGGCGAAGTTCCCCGCGACGTTGTGCTGGTTCCAGTACGCGTGGCCCAGGCCCGACTCCCCGTCGAGCCAGACGTCGTCCTCGCTGCCGCGCGGCAAACCGAGCAGCTCCGCGCCCGCGTCGAAGAACGACTTGGCGATCTGGTAGCCGAACCCGCGCGAGCCCGTGTGCACCATGACGTACACCCGACCGTCATCGCCGAGCTCGAGCTCCATGAAGTGGTTCCCGCCGCCGAGGCTCCCGAGCTGGGAGACCTTCCCGCGGGCGCGCTCCGGCAGGTCGGCCTCGTCGAAGTTCAGGACGGGCAGGTAGTCGCGCTCGCTGTGCTCGCCGCGCGGGACGCCGAGCGCCTGCGCGCCGTACCGAAGCACGTCGCGGACGTCGCGCAGCGTCCGGGACTGTCCGCCGACGCCGACGCCGAGCCCGACGGTCTGTGCGACGGCGGCGCACCACCGGCGACGCTTCTCCGGGTCGGCGACGTCGTCCGCCGTCAGCGTCGTCACGAGCATGTCCATGCCGCAGCCGATGTCGTAGCCCGCCGCCGTGGGGTAGAGCGTGTCCGCGGACTCGATCACGCACCCGATCGGGACGCCGTACCCGACGTGCGTGTCTGGCATCCCGACGACGCGCGTCACGCCGGGGAGGCTCGCGGCGCTCACGAACTGCGCGAAGACCGCCTCCTCCACGCCGGTGTCGAAGCGCGCGGTGGCGCCACCGAGCGGCTCGCCGGGGCCCCAGAACAGCTTGTCCGACAGGAACAGGTCGACGTCGACGCGCATGCCCTTGGTCCGCGGGAGGACGAAGTGACCGTCACCGACCCGGACGCAGGTCTCTTTCCAGCTCATTGGTTCGACCCTCCAAAGCGAGAGGCGCCGCTCGGCGAGAGCGGCGCCTCACGTCAGCGGCTATCCGCCCTAGCGCGACGCGGGGAGGCTCAGGAGCGGCTGGACGCCGCTCGACCCGAGCTGCACGGACGGCTGCGCGCCGTTCCACTTCTTGACCCACTCGTTCTGGACCTTCAGTCGCTCCCACTCCATCATCGTCGGTGTGAGCGACGCCTGGAGTGCGAGGTTCGCCGCGGCCTGCCCGCGAGCGTGCTCGATGTCAGCTGTCGCCTTGCCCTTCGCCGACTCGATCGCGGCCGACGCGGCCCCCCTGCGCCTGCGCGATCGTCTTGGCCGCCTTCGCGCGCTCCTCGCGGAGCTCGTTCTCGACGCGCTGCGCGTCCTGGATGGCCTTGATCTTCCCGTTGATCGCGTGCACGATCGCGTCCGGCGGGCGGGGCGGCGCGCCGTAGCCGAAGTTGCTGATGATGACGCCGTACTTCCCGAGCCGCGCGTTGACGCGCGCCTTCGCCCTGTTGAGGAACTCCTCCTTCTTCTCGCCGTAGAGCTCCTCCGCGGTGTACGACGGTCCCTCCTCGTTCATCGCGTCGCGTGCGATGTCGCGCAGGATCCCGTGCGTGTAGGCCTCGAGTTGGTCGGTGCGGTACTTGACGTAGAACGCGGGCACCAGCCGGCCGTCGAGCTGGTACGCGAACGTGATGTCCGCACAGAAGACCATGCCCTCGCGCGAGTTGTAGCAGACCTCCTCGTTCTTGCCGTCCTTCTCGCGGACCCACGCCGCGCGCTGCGTGAAGGTCGGGTACTCGTACACCGACGACGTGAAAGGGTTGTAGAAGTACCCGCCGGTGACGATCGTCGCATTGTCCGGCATCACCGGCGCGCCGTCCTTGTCGTACGTGACCTCCGCGCCGACGACGCCGCGGTCGCTGCCCCAGTTGTTGACCTTGATGCCGACGTGGCCCGGGTCGATCTTCCCGCAGCCGGTCAGCGCGAGCAGCAGCACGACAGGCCAGAGCGCGTCGCCACCGCTGAGCCCGACCCAGCGGAGGTACTTCGGGATCACGACGAGCAGGCTGACCACGAGCGCGACGCCGAGCGTGAACCCGACGGCGACGGACAGGTCGCTCGGCGCGTTGAGCATCGTGAACGCGACGCCGAACGACCAGACGTAGGCCAGTGCGGCGAGCGCGCCCACGAAGAACTTCCCTGTTGTGTGGAGTGTCATGTCTTAACCCCTCTCTGTTGTCGGTCGGTCGATCTTCTGGAACGCCTTTACAGTGATCCGTCCGACCGCGTGACGAGGTCCCACTGGCCGCGCGCGTAGATGGCCGACGGGTGCGGGAGCCGGTCGAGCCAGACGCACAGGTCACCGGACGGCGTGACCGCGTAGTTCACGACGCCGTCGCAGACGTCGTCCTCGGGGAGCCCCGCTCGGAACCGACGTACGGTGATCTTCATGACTTCTTCGTCTCCGCGATGACGCGCGCGTAGACCTGCGCCAGCACGGCGTGGCCGAACACGCCGCCGCCGACGATCCACCACCACGACCGCGGCTCGAGCCCCCAGCCGTAGACGGCGACGGCGACGTTGAGCCCGACGATCGCGCACAGGACCGCGACCAGCGCGAGCAGTGTCGTCACGGGGTTCATGGTCGCGCTCACAGCGTCGCCCGGAGCGACGTGAGCTGCGCGGTCTCGTCCGTGAGCGCGGCGACCGCGGCGAGTCGCTGCTCGGCTGCGCGAGCGACGGACTCGTTGAAGAACCGGCGGATCTCGTCCAGCTCTGCGAGCAGCGCGGCGCGTCGCCGGGAGAGCTCCGCGGCGCCGTCCTCGAGCGACTTCACGGTGCGCGGCGCGGTGACCACCTCGACTCCAAGGATCTTCATCTGTGTGTCCTCCTGATCTCGTTCGTCGTCTAGGTTATCCGCCCCTTTACGTCCTTACGTCGCATATTGTCCTGACGCGCGGCGATCTCGTAGGTCGCGTCGCTCACGTAGTCCAGGTCCCCGAAGCCGCTGAGGCTGTAGCCGATGAGCTGCGCGAACTGCTCTCGGTCCTCCGCGCTGAACTCCATCGCCCCGATCTGGTTCATGTCGAACGGACCATGGTCAAGCAAAAAGCGCACGATCGCGTTCTGCTTGAACCGCGAGACCTTGCCGTCTGCGACGAGCGGCTGAACTGGATGCCGCGACCGCTTCGACGCCTTCATGGTCAGTACCAGAACGTCTTGCGCACGTCGTCCAGGAACGCGGTGAGCGCGCCGAGGTCCTGCCGCTGCTTGCACACGGCGTAGGCGACCTGGACGCGGGCCTCCATGTCGCAGCACGCCTCGACGACCTCACCGACGGTGTAGTCCCCGTCGCGCCACCTGGTCAGCGTCGCGTAGACGTCGTCTAAGGCGCCGCGCAGGTCGACTGGGAGCTCTCCCGTCTCGAGCAGACGCCACCCCTGGTAGAGGACGCGCAGGTTCGCGCACGCGTACTTGCGCGCGCGCGGGTCGGCCATGCCAGCGAGGAACTTCTTCCGCTGGTTCGACGCGTAGCCGACGAACGCGTCGCGCACGCTGCGCGGCGACCAGGCGACGTTGCGCAGCACGTGCAGGCGCGCGCCGTACGCCGTCGACTCAACGACCGGCGCCCACAGGACCTCGAGCGCGGTCGAGTTGCCGCGCGCCGCGAGGTTCAGGAAGTGCCCGAGCTCCCACGCGGTGTCGTCGACCCGGTCGGACGCCATGTCCGACGTGTCGGGCTTGACCTCGCCCTCGAGCCACGCCGTGTCCCTCGGTCGCTCGCCGAGGCCCGCCTGCGCGGCGAGGATCGCGAGCGTCGAGTTCACGAACACGCCGCGGTAGTCCGCGTCGCTGCCCTCGCGCGCGAGCCCGTGCGCGCGGCTGCCGACCAGGACCTTGAGGATCGTCCTCACGACGACCTCCGCTCCATCGTGAGAGCCAAGGTGACTACGATCGTCGGGTACGTGCCGGCGCTGGCGACCTCGACGCCGACGAGCTCGTCTGCGGTGCCATCGAGGAACTTGTTGACAGTGCGCTCGATGAAGTCCGCGTGGACGACCGTGAAGACCTTGACGTATCGGTGAGTCATGCGCGCTCCCTCCCGTCCATGCCCTCGTTGAGGTCGGCCTCCATCGGGTCGATGGGTTCCGTGAAGACCTTGTTGACGAAGGATCGTCGAGACTCAAGCACGCTGCGCGGCTTCCCCGTCCACACGCAGTCGTGGACGATCTCGCCTCCAGGCACCTGCGACTCCACGATCAGCATGTACGCCGTCCCGTCCCGCTCCACGCGCCCGTAGTCCCACTCGCCGTCGCGGCGGAAGCGGAAGTACGTCCCTGGAGGCAGCGTCGTCGTCACACGGACTCCCTGTACGGCATCCGGCTCAGGTGGTCCGCCTCGGCGTTCTCCGCGCGCGGGACCCACTCGAAGCGCACGCGCGCGCCGCGCCCGCGCAGCAGGTCGCGCAGCGTCCGCGCCACCGCGGCCACGTCCTCGTACGCGCCGCCGCGCACCGACGTCCGACCCGAGAGCTGCTCGACCCAGAGCCGCGAGTCGCCGCGCACGGTCAGCGTCAGGCCGAACAGGTCGCGCGGCTCGTGGTCGACCACCCACGCGAGGCACTCCTTGACGGCCTGGTACTCCGCGACGTTGTTGCTGACCGGGCCGCGGACGTCGCAGAGGCCCCAGTGCTTGACGAGAACCTCTAGCGCGGGGTTGTCAGCGGGGAGCTCGTACAGCACGAAGCCCCACGCGGGGAGCTTGCGCGGCTCACCGCCGAGCGACTTGAGCGCGCGCGTCTCGATCGCGCCGTCACAGTACGCGATCAGCGCGCGGCTCACGGCGCCGGAGCTCCATACTTCGCCCTCAAGCGGGCGAGCTCATCACGCTCGCGCTGCTCTCGCTGCGACAGTTCGCGCTCCTTCTGGATCCGCGCTTGCTCCTCACGGTACCGCTTCGCTTCCTGGTCGTAGTGCCGCCTGCGCTCCCCGATGGCGCGGCACGAGGTGATCTCGATCCACTCGGGGACCGGGAGTTCGTCGTCGTACCACGTGCCCAGTTCCGCGAGCACCTCGCCGGTGGGATTCACGAGGTAGTGCTCGAAGCTACCGTGCGCCGAGTGGTCGCGGCCGGCGTGTTCTGCGATCTGCTCCGCCGTCTCCACGTCGGTCACGGAGAACTCGCCCGACTCGTACTCCGGGTGACAACCACACGACGTGTTGTAGCGCTGAGGAACGCTGACCAGCTTCATGCGGCTCCCATACTCCTTCTCACGGCGTCGGCCACCAGCCGAGCAACACGAGCGTGGCCCAGAGCGCGGTCCCGACCACGGTGGACGCCGGGACCAGCCAGAGCAAGTCGATCGCTCTCACGACGGGGACCCACGGCGAGCGCACTCGACGCGCTGCCAGAACAGCTCGAAGCGCGCGTGGGTGAGGCGCGCGGGTCGGACGCGCGCCGGAGGCGCGACGCTCTCGTCTGCGATGCAGCGCGGGCGCGGGTCGCGCGGCAGGCGGTTGAAGATCCAGCGCTCGCCGTCGACGGCGCCTGACAGGACCTCCCCGCCGAAGCGACGCTGGGCCGCGTACGCGACCGCGCCGCAGTGTCCGAAGAGCCGCAACTGCACGGTAGTCCGCTGCTCCGCAGCGATCTCCCACGCGAGCCGCTCGGGCGGGTAGCACGTCTCGACCGACGCCGCGCGGGCGCAGGCTCTCCGGAACCGCGCCATCTGCTCTCGATCGTACGCGTCCAGGCTGGTCGCGTCGCTCACGCGGTCGCCTTCGGCGCGCGCTTCGAGCCGGGCGCGCGCTGCCATATCTTCGCGCAGTGCTCACAGCCGAGCCGCGGCGGGTAGTTCCCACGGTACGTCGGGTGCACCGGACACTTGGTCACGCTCTCCCCCTCCGCCTCGTCACGTCAGACGACTCGCCGGTCACATGAAGACGTTGCCGACCGCGACGGCGCTCGCGCCGATTCGACGGCTGGTGCTCGACCCCGTACGCGTGCTTGGCCCAACCGCCGAGGGTCTGCGCCGCCTTCTTCGTCTTGGTCGCGCCGCTAGTCTTCGGCACTACAGTCGCCTATATCCGCTTGAGCGCGCTCGAAGGAAGATCGACTCCCGCTCGCGGCGACACGCCTCGACGTAGGTGAGCCCGTCGCGGTCGCTGACACCGACGACACCGATCACGTTGAAACCGAGCCACCTCTCGACGTCGCAGAGAGCTCGGTCGAAGATCCGCGTGTCCCGCCTGGTCTTGCACGTGTACTCGAGCCCGAGTATCGAGAACTTCGCGCCGCGCGACCGCGCGACGAGTGACGCCGGTCAGAGGCCGGGCCCGACCTTCCCGAGGGTCGCGCCGAAGTACCTCGACCGCTTCGCCGCCTTCTTCTCTGGACCTGTCAGCATCACGCGACTCCTTTTAGGCCGTCAGAGCGACCTTCCAGCGCTTCTAGGGGTCCGGGCCCATACGAGCGCAGGGGCCCGGGCGCCAGAGACGCGCCTGGCGGGCGCTCCCTCGCGCTCCGCCCGGTCCCGGGGGCTCACTCGAGGGCTGCGTAGTTCACGAGGGCCTCGGCGAGGCTGCTGCCCGACGCGACCTTGTCGCCGGCGAGCGCACGGACCTCGACCTGCCCGACAGTCGTGGCGTTGACGATGACCCAGGTGTCCGGGTCCTCGGGGTCGGTGATCTCTCTGAGGAGCTCCTCCGATGTCTTCATGTCTCAGACCTCCGTCGCGAGCGTCAGGAACCGCCCGTCGACCGTGAAGACCTCGACCTGGCCGCGGCCGGGCTCGCCCGCCGGCGTCACGTCGACCTTGACGAGCTCGCCCTCGTACTCGCGTCGGACGCGCTCGGCGTCGAGCCGGTAGCTCACGACCTCCGTCGCGGTCTTCGTCTGCACGTCGCCGACGACCTTCCCCGCCACGACGCGGCGAGTCCTGAGCTGCTGCCCGTGCGTGGACCAGCGCGTCACCGCGGTGGAGACCGCGGTCGGCGACGGCGGCGTGAGCTGCGCGACGCGGTGGTACGTGTATTTCGGCTTGACGCGCTCGTTGAGGAAACTCCCGACGGACGGCGCGGTGAGGAGCGCGTCGACGACCTCGCGCGGCACGGAGTGGTACCAGTACGTCCCGCCCCCGACGAACTCGACCTCGAGGGTCCGCTCCGCCTCGCGCCACGCGACGGCCTTGACGTTGCTGGACTTCACGACGGTCCTCTCGACGTCAGGCACGGGGACCCTCTTTCTTCGCATCGACGCTGATGCTCAGCGTGCGGCAGCCGACGCCGTTCCACGACCAGAGGACGCGGTGGTCCGGGAGGTCGCGCTTCGTCGCCTCGACCATCGCGGAGACGTCGGCGACCGTGAAGACCTCGGTCAACCTGACGTATGCGTCGGCGCTCACCGACTCGACCCACGCCGCGTCGGACCAAGCCGCGAAGCGCGTGGCCGGCGTCGGCGTCGGCGGGTGGTGTTGCTCGCGCTGGAAAATCACGACGGGTCCGCCGTCGGCGCCGAAGGTGTACGCGTACAGGAAGTCCGGGTGGTCGACTCGGATGCTGTGGTCGATGTCTGCCATGACTCACCTCTCGATCGCTGGCTAGCGGTCCCTGAGAAACTCGCCGCGGCGGGGCCGAGGCTGCCGGCCGTGCACTTCGGTCTTGCACTTCTACACGGCGCGACTCCCGACCTAAGCTAACCCGCCACGACGAGAAGAATGGCCGTGACCGCGCGTCGTACCCTTACCCAAGAGCACTTCAGCGCGGCGCTCGCCTGCTGCTGGCTCAGACGGCCTCAGACTAGAGTATCCGCCGCGGAGAGAGCTCGGGACGACAACTTCACGAGGCCGCGCGGGGTCGCGAAGTCGAGCAGGTCGCGGACGATCTGGTTCCGCTTGAACCGCACGACGCCCTCGGGGTCAAGGACCTGGGGCTGCATCGGGTGCGCGGGGCTCCACTTGACTGTCATCTCTTTACCCTCTCGACTGGTCTATCCGCCGCGAGGCCCGGCGGCGAGCAGTAGATCACGTCGCCGCCGGACGCCGCGTCCAACGCCTCGCCGACCGTGTCGAAGCGCCCCACGAAGTTGTGCAGCCCGCCGCGGTACAGCGCGACGAGCCCGCGCGTGCCGGGCCCCGTCGCCGCGGTGACCGTGGTCGTCCCGGTGACGGCGAAGTAGTGCGACAGGTCGACCGGGAACCTCGGGGTCGGGAGCAGCGGCGCGAGCGCCAGCGCCGCGGCCCCGCGGAGGAAGTCGCGGCGCCTCACCGCGGACAGCGTCGCGTGGCCTTGACGGTCCGAGCTCGCTCGGCGAGATCGCGCTCGGCGAGCTTGGCCTCGTCGTCGCGCCGCCGGCGGGCCCAGTCCAGCGCGGCGCGGAGGTCGTCGGCCTGCGCGCGCGCCACGGACATATCGTCGCACCGGAACGTCAGGTGCGCGAAGGGGTTGCCGCACGAGTCGACGACGCGGTACCCCGTGACCGCGAGCCGCCGGGCGCCCGTCCGGCGCTCGAGGACGGCCTCGTGGACCTCGTCGACCCGGTACTCGCCGGCGGTCAAGTCCTCTCCGCCAGGATCTCGCCGGCGCGCGTGAGTTCGAGTACACCGATCTTCATCACAGCGTCGAGGCGCCGCAGCGCGCCGGTCGGCGGCGACTCCGCGGTCGGAAAGAAGCCGACCCTCCGGAACTCCCCGACCCAGCGCTCGACCACGCGGGCGCCGGGGGGACGCTCGACCACGCGGGCGCCGGGGGGACTCGACGACGCGCCCGACGACGCGTAGTCGACCATCCGCGCGAGCAGGTCGCGGACGTCGCGCGTCGACGGCGCCGCGGTCGCCCGCGCGTACGCCGCGGACAGCGCGGCGCGGCGGACGTGGTCGAACACGCTCCGCGCGTGGACGCCGTGCTCGCGCTCGAACGCGGACATGTCGACGAAGCCGCTCGAGGCCGACAGCCGACGAGCCTCACGGAGCGCGGCTGCGCTCCTCACGCTGGCGTCGCGGAGCGCGGCGGCGAGCGCGAGCTCGCGGCCGGTCCTCCTGACGAACGCGTCCCGGAGCGAGCAGTAGACGAGGCCGACGCCGAGCGCCTCGACGTCCGCGCGGTCGACCTTACGCGGGAGACGCCCGACGAAGAGCCTGCACAGCGACCAGCGCCGCGCACCCCTGGGGCGCAGGCCAGAGCGTGCGCGGAGGCGGACGAAGCCCGGCGGCGCGTACGAGAACTCGAGGGTGTAATCGACCCGGTGGCCTCCGACGACGGTAGTCAGGATCACGCCGCACCTCCCACGTTCGAGTTATCCGCTTCGTGTACCCACGGGTCCCAGGGCCACCAGTACTCGGCGACGCGGCGGCGACGCGCGAGCTCCTCGTCGCGCGCGTCGCGTGCACGGACCTCCCAGTACGCGCTCTCGACCAGCGCGGCCTCGATCTCCGGCGTCATCACCGCCAACGCTCAGGACTCGCGGGTAACGACGATGCTGATGGTCGTGACCGGCCCGCGCGCGTAGGTCCGGATCGAGTCTCCGGGCTGCGTGACGTCGAGCGGCTGGCACTCGACCGACGCGTCGATGTCGTCCGCGCGCTCGAGCTCCGTCCGGACCATGTGGACGACCTGCTCGATCACCTGGGCGCGCCTGAATGGGTCGCGCGAGATGACGCCCAACTCAGACCCCGTCCGGGCCGCAGGAGCAGTGGTCGCGGCACGCGCCGCAGTGCCCGCAGAGCGGCGGCGTGCAGCCGCCGTCGCGTGGGCACGAGAGCCTCGCCACCTCGCGCATCAGCGCGTCGGCCGCGGCGAGCTGGACGACGTAGTTCACGCACGGCCGAGAGAACGTGGTCATCGCTGTCCCCTTTTTATCTGCTCCAAGTTGCTCTCCAAGACAGCTGTTCTCTCGGGCCGTGCTGAGTACACGCGGCCTCCGCCGTGCTTCCCGCTGATCCCCTTCGGGCACCAGCCGTTGATACACAGCCGGGACCAGCGCTTGCGCGCCTTGTCGTACAGCGGCGTTCCCCAGCGATGAACGTGCTTCAGCGTCGCGTCGCTCCAGTCGGGGGTCACCGCGGGTACCTCCTGATCGCTTCCCGGTACACTTCCGAAGCCTTGTCGTACATCGCCCCGGCCTCCTTGTATCGTTTGATGAGCTCGGCGCGGTCGGGACCACCCATATCATAGGCGCTAACGCCGACCAGAATAGTACCGAGGGCGATGAAGACAATACCGATGATTAACTGAACCACTGTGGGACCCTCCTCCCTCCGAGAGGGTAGGGAGACATCACTTCCCCCTTTCCAGACCCGCCAAGGGGAGATACTTCCGGGTGAGATCGTATCCAGTGGTTCCAGTCAAAGGGCTTGGTTGGCACGGCTCGTAAGACCTCCTCCCGTCCATGTCGTAGTGGGTAAGTCGCCTCCCCTGCTCCTCGTCTTCCCCTGGATTCTGGGAGAGCACGAGAACCTCCGCGCCCTCTACGTACTCGTCGGGGGTGAACCACCTGGAGAGGGTGTTGAAGGGGCACCCGCAGCACGTGGGGGGGCTTGGGGAGGGGCATCACCGCTCCCTGGGCATCTGGGCCTGAGCTTCTTCGAGCGTGGGATACACGTCCCACGATGCGCCGCACTGTCAGCC
>ERZ1292644.85-Hain-H14-01um-R2-85-length-60560-cov-13_pt1 | contig 60560 bp, 104 predicted proteins | sample MGYA00564402_ERZ1292644 | MGnify/ENA primary metagenome ERZ1292644 (study PRJEB36523, sample SAMEA6512644) | groundwater metagenome | collected 2019-01-09 | study: AquaDiva: Metagenomics assemblies of 32 groundwater samples
GTACTGCACGGGCTGCAAGTACTGCACGGGCTGCACGGACTGCACGGGCTGCACGGGCTGCACGGACTGCACGGGCTGCACGGGCTGCACGGGCTGCACGGGATTTGTTAGTGGAGAGCCAGGGATCACTCCAGAACAGCAAGTATTAAATTTAGATAAGGTTGCAGCAATTATTCTTGATGATCCAAAAAGATTGAAAATGGATACATGGCATACAGATGATTCGTGGAAAGAAAAATCTTGCGCAGAAGAGGCTGTTTGCGGAACTACACACTGTTTAGCAGGATGGCTACAAGTATGCTCAACCGATCAAGAAATTCGCAATAAAATACCTGAAATCGGCGGCGCACTACAAGCTCCAATTGCCGCGAAAATGTTCTACCGTGGCGCTGATGAAGTTACGGCGTGGTTGAAAGATCGTGAGTATGTCAAAGAGCTTGGTATTGTAGAAGCTAAGACTGAAGTGTAAGAAGGCGGTCGCCGGGCGCTGCTACCACCTGGCTAGGCAATCCCGTCCAATCTACGGGGCGTCCCTCTGACGACAAGAGCGTAGCACCTACGTAGCGTGGACAGCCGGAGAGACGGCACCAAGAATGGAAGCCATTGCCAAGAGCATGCAGAGTCTTTGTATCGTAGCTTGGATAACAGTGGGTTCCATTGTTGGTGGATAGCGCAGTAGCGAGGCGCGAAAGTGCGTGAAAAAACCCATGATGTAGTTCATGGATAGACTGGATGATTGACAGCTTGGATGGAAGAGTATGAAAGCGAAATTAACGCCGTGGTTTTCCGCGAAGACGCCGCCAGTTCGCGTTGGATGGTACGACGCGCAGTATTGTTTCGGTTCAACAATACCGGTAGAACGTCTATGGTTTGACGGAAAGATGTGGCTGTTCAAAAAAAATGGAGAACAAACCGACTTCGGGCGCCACTTTCTTCTTGAAGACAAATGGCGCGGACTAGCGGAAAAACCATGAAAAGCATATTCAGATACGTAGCAACGTGCCTAATCGCCATCGGATTTGTCGTCACCTTCCTGTTCGCCGACGCCGAGTTAAAGCGCCGCGAGGACGCCGAAATTGCGCAGATGTTCAAGCAGCAGCGGGCCGAGCAGATAAGCCGAATGTATGGCGATCTTGATGTGCGGGCAAAGTATTTAGTGGCTTACGACGAGATTAAGAAATGAGTAAACTTATTGTTGAGTATTCAGAAGGTATAAGAGACGTTGATGAAGCTATGCATTACGTTCTTAAGGTTATAGATCAAGGTCGTATAAGCGACGATGGAAAATGTTATTGCTATGCCACGACATTCGAAAACGGTGTGGTTGTATATGCGAAAAGAAACAAGGCGTCAGATAAATTTTACGTGGTGAAGAAATGAAAAAATTATCTAAGACTCAGCAGGAATTGCTTGATTCGATGATGGCAGGAGTACGCGTTATTTCTTGTCATGATATGGGCTATCCTGGCGAGACTTCATATTACATAAGGAGCGACACAAACACACTCTGCACCTCTGCCGCGAATGCACTTATTAAGAAGGAACTTGTAGATAAAATTAGGATATCAAGTCGTCAGCACTTGTTACGCATAAAAAACTAAGGAGATTGAAATGCTTTCATTCATAAAATTGTACAAGAGATATCGCAGGATCGGCATGGGCAGGATTCTTTCGATTCAATGTGCGCACCGCGCATGGCACTGGGGTTACTGAGCATGGGAACAATACTGGAGCAAGACGCAGCCGACGCGTTGCTTTCGTATCAAGACCGCGAGTGCTTCAAAGCAGCCGAGCGGGAGCGATGGGCCAGGGCGCAGAAGGAGCCAATTGTTAGCGTGTGGGTGCCGACGATGAGCGAGCAGGAGAAGCAGGAGCACGAGAAGTATGTACTGGAAAATCATCTGCCATTTTAACTAGGAATAAATCATGGAAATTAGGAAAGCAGAGCGGAAAAAAGCCAAGCTGCGGCTTGGGATTGCAGCGCCGAGCGGGGCAGGGAAGACTTACGGTGCGCTGCAAATGGCGTTCGGCCTTGGCGGCAAGGTCGGTCTAATCGACACGGAGCACGGCAGCGGTGACTTGTACGCGCACCTTGGCGACTACGACATCATCGGCATCGAAGCGCCGTACACCATCAACAAGTACACGCAGGCCATCAAGGCATTTGAGGCGGCAGGCTACACCACGATCATCATCGACAGTCTGTCGCACGCATGGGCGGGTGACGGCGGACTGCTCGACAAGCAGGGCAAGATGGCCGACCGTGGCACGAACAGCTTTGCGGCGTGGCGCACGATCACACCCGAGCACAACGCCTTGGTCGACGCGATGCTCGCCAGCCCATGCCACATCATTGCGACGATGCGCGCCAAGCAGGAATACGTTCTTGAGACGAACGCCAAGGGCAAGCAAGAGCCAAAGAAGGTCGGTATGGCACCAGTGCAGCGCGAAGGGATGGAATACGAATTCACGGTGATGCTCGATGTCGACATGCACCACGTCGCCAGCGCGAGCAAAGACCGTACGAGTCTGTTCGATGGACAGTACATGAAGATCACGCCAGACACCGGCAAGATGCTGTTGGCATGGCTGGAAACTGGCATTGAGCCGCCAAAGTTCATCGAAGACGAGTTGACCCGCTTGGTCGGCGCGATCATCGACGCCAGCACGCTGGATGCGGTCAAGGCTGCATTTGCCACTGCATACACCTATGGCAAGACCTTCAGCAACGTCGACGCCATCACGGCCGCAACGAACGTCTATAACGGCCGCAAGGCTGAACTCACCACTCCAACCGAAGAGGCCGCGTAATGGCAAGTTTAAATAAAGTGCAAATTATCGGCAACCTAGGCCGCGATCCAGAAATGCGCTACATGCCGAGCGGCGACGGCATCGCCAATATCACCGTGGCTACCTCGTTCAAGTCGAAGGACAAGAACACGGGCGAGCAAAAAGAGTTCACCGAGTGGCACCGAATATCGTTCTTCGGCCGCTTGGCAGAGATCGCCGGCCAGTACCTGAAAAAGGGCTCGTCGGTCTATATCGAGGGCCGCTTGCAGACTCGCAAGTACACCGACAAGGACGGCGTAGAGAAATACGCCACCGACATCATCGCCGAGCAGATGCAGATGCTGGGCGGACGACAAGGTGCAGACGATGGCGGCGAGCGCGAGAAAGCGCTAGACCGCCAGACTGCGGCATCGCGCCCAGCGGCCCGCCCGGCGACGAGCTTCTCTGATGCGGGCGACCTCGACATTCCGTTCTGACGGGGGAGTAAGAAATGCGATGCAAATCATGTGGCATTGAAAAAAAAGAGGACGAATTTTACGCATCGAATAAAACTCGATGCAAAGAATGCGTTTGCAAGGCAGTAACGGCACACCGATTAGAAAACATTGAATCTATTCGCCAATATGACCGCATGAGGGCATCGCAACCGAAAAGGATGGCTCGAAATCTGAAAGTAACGCAGCAATACAAGACCAGCTTCCCAAATCGTGCCAAAGCCACGAATGCTGTAAATAACGCTGTGAGAGACGGGAGATTGGAAAAATGGCCGTGCCAGGTGTGTGGCAATCAAAAGTCTGTCGGGCATCACGCTGATTACGACAATCCATTAGGGGTTGTTTGGCTTTGCCAGGCGCATCACAAGCAAGTGCATGCGCAGCATGCTCGATATTGAAACCAATACCAAGGATAGTAAAAACATGACACTCGCACTATACCAAATCGCCCAAGAACACCGCGCAATGGTCGAAGCCCTGACCAGCACGCAAGACGACGCACAGGCCATCGCAGACACAATAGAAGCTGAATTGTACCCGCTGGAGGAGAAGGCTCAGCGCGTGGCGTATGCGCCCAAGATTTTGGAGGCCGAAGCCGACGCAATCGAATCTGCCGCCAAGGAAATGATGGCTCGAGCAAAGGCCAAGCGCACGCGTGCGGACAGTATCCGCGAATACCTGAAAACCTCAATGGAGATTGCTGGAGTCAGCAAGATCGAGTGCGCACACTTCGCCATCACGATCAAGAAGAATCCGCCAAGCGTTGACGTGTTCGAGCCAAGTTTGGTTCCGGCTGAGTTCATGCGCCAGCCGGAACCACCGCCGCCAGCGATCGACAAGGCGGCGATCAAGGCGGCGATCAAGTCCGGGCGTGATGTTCCTGGTGCGTTGCTGTCGGCTGGCACTAGATTAGAAATTAAATAGGAAACATATGAACAACTCAATAGAAGAACTTCACCGCAAGATAGAGGCGAATTTGCAGGCAGAGCGCGCAGCCCTTGGCGAGCAAATGCGACGTGAACGCGAGAAGGAGCGCGCCACACTCTACGACGCTGCCGACGATCTAGAGCTATCCGACATAGAGCTTATCGACATAGTTGTCGAAGCGGGATATACGAGGAAGCAGGCGATTGCTAGGCTTACTAGGTTTAATGCTGCATTAGTGATGGATGGAGTATGAGCACAAAAACTGATCGGGAATTGCTGGAACTGGCGGCGAAGGCGGCGGGGATTCGATTACTCGAAAAAGGCGACGGGTATTGGATGATCCAGTCGTCCGACAGAGGGATGAAGGGCTGGAATCCATTGCTTAATGATGGCGATGCGCTAAGATTGGCGGTGAAGCTGACTCTTGAGATTGATGTTTGTCTCTATCGAATCGCTGTTCGCACCCAAAACGGCATCAAAATTCTTGTCGATAGCGATGAGTGTAATGACATTTACGCAGCCACTCGCCTAGCCATCGTCCGCGCCGCCGCAGCCATCGGTGAGGCTATGCCATGACCAAGCGCGTTTTCGTGCTAGCGCATGACGAGGCCCGCCGCCGCGCCGCCGAGTGCGTCAATGAAGCTCCAAATGGCTACTGCGTTACCGTCCGCGAGCCGACGCGGAACCTTGAGCAAAACGCCGCGCTTTGGGCAATGTTGACCGACGTTTCCGAACAAGTGATCTGGCATGGAAAGAATCTCGACGCAGAGTGCTGGAAGCATATTTTCTCGTCGTCTCTAAAGAAGCAAGAAGTCGTGCCAAATCTTGACGGGACTGGCTTTGTCGTCATGGGGATTTCGACAAGCAGAATGAGCAAGTCAGAAATGAGTGACATGCTAGAGCTTATTTCAGCGTTCGGCTCAGAGAATGGGGTTAATTTCCATTCTTGATAGCATCCTTCGAACGCTGAATAAGCTTGCGCAGCCAGGCAAGCCCGTTCTCATCAATCTTAGCCCACTGCATCGCAGTAAGCCTGATAGAGCGCCGCACAAGGCGCTCTTCTTCTTGGACTGTTGGCCGTCCACGCGCACGTTTTTGTTGTTCCATGGCACAGAGTGTAACTTATTTTTCGTCGCACAACAAGTCGCTTGCGCATGGCAATTTTTCGTGCGACAATAATTCAAATCAAAGAACAGGGAGATAGCATGAACGAGCATACATTGGAAATCGATAGATTGAGGGCGCTGGCGATGGAGGCAACGCCACATTGGTATTCTGATAAATACGGAATGCTTATGGTTTCCGAGAACGATCCTATGTACATGCGTGGCGCTACTATTGCATGCGCCGGTTCGCGTGTGGCGCAAGCTAAAAAGAATACTGCCTTTATCGCTGCTGCTAATCCGAAAACCATTCTAGCCATAATCGCAAGACTGGCTGATGCCGAAGCACGCATCGATGACATGCAGCAAGACTTGAAAGACGCGATATGATCGTACTTATCAACGGCGTCGAGTATTTCCCGAAAGTTTCTATTCCAATTGATGATCGAAAATTCCCTGACGTGATCCTGGCGACTAGAAAGGCAATCGGATACACGCTTAACGATGCGGCTAAATATATTGGATGTTCTAAATCATATCTGCACGGCCTTGAAAAAGGTACTGGAGAGCCATCACTACGAATGGCCGGGAAAATTGCATATGCCTATGGGATAAGAATTGACGCTCTGTTCGCCACGCTAGAATAAGGACACGAAATGAAATGGTATCTCGGAACGCCAGGCTGGGGCTGGATCATGTGGGGATTTGGCTGGAAAGCTAAATGGTTTATTGGGTTCTCTATGGCGCGCAAATCAAAGGATGTGAAATGATCGACATCGAGCAGGTAAAGAAAGATATGTCTGATGGGGTTATCGTCTGCAAAGATACATGGCGTCAAGTTCTTGCCTATATTGACGACATACATCAAGAATGCGAATCGTTGTCTAGACTACTTTCTAGTGCTGATACGCGACTTGCTGAGTATGAAAGAGAGAAAAAATGACATACTACATAACAAAATACGCGCTGACAAAAGGAATTGGTGAATATCCTGATGGTTTTCTTAAAGAGAAAGAAGGTCTGCTGTCAAACGCGAGGGAGAATCTTTTCTTTCATGGAGAAGGAAGAGTGTGGCATAGAACACTAGAAAGTGCTGTTGCACAAGCCGAAGAAATGCGCGCCGCAAAGATAGCCAGCCTTGAAAAGGCGATCAAGAAAATGAAGGCGCTAGAGTTTAATAAGGTAGGATTATAAATGTATATTATAAGTAAATATTCATTAACTGGAAAAACTATTGAATGGAAACCTGTTTTGCTTAATTCAAAACAGATCGATGAATTACGGGCTTCTGCTGACCAATATGCAGAAAGCATAGGGGATATTTCGGAGGTTGGTGCCTTTCACGAATTGATGGAAAAAGTTAATTCGTTTATGTCATCCTCATTAGACAATGTAGTAGAGTTAATAAATTCTGAAAAAGAAGAGTACGAGCTTATTCAAGATGACATGGTAGTTACCAGTGCATCTGGCCGTAACGCTCTTGCTGAACTTAAGCAATTCGCCCATGAATATGACTATGCCCCTGTCGAAATCTTCAAAGTCACTCGCACGAAAGTAGAGCTATGACCATCACACAAAAAACAGAATATAGCATTGACTGCAAGGAATTTCGAGATTTATTGTATCAACTTGAAGTATGCAACTCTGCTGGTGAGCCTTCTAACGAAGAAAATATAATTGAGTTCGTCAACAATTGGCATTCTCGCGCCATGATAAAAGCCGCACCAGTTCCAGCAATGGCTATGGCACAGGACGAGAGGGAACTGTTTGAAGAATGGGCAAAGCGCACTCACAGACGCCCTGGTACGCACTTCAATAGGTCACATAGTGGCGTATATCTCGACAATAGAATCGCTGCGAAATGGGCAGCATGGCAAGCAGCCACAAATTATCAGTCGATTTGGAAAGGAAATGTAGCATGACCATCACACACTCAGCCGCAGTGAAGAGCATCGCAACCGGCAGCGAATTGACCGAAGAAACGTTCAACGATTTCGTGCAACGCCTGCGCCATCATGTACTTGGCGATGGCGTGGCGTGGCACCACACGGCAGACGCACTTTTCACCGTCCAATCGCGCAAGATCATGTTTGGCATCGACCGCGATTATACGGACAAGCTGGCCGTCGCCATCGAAGACAGCATGTATTTTAGCCCGCAAGAGTATTGGGATAATTGCGATGAATATCAGAGATTGAGCCTTGATGAAATGGCGAAGAATGAAGGGGATGTGACGTTTCTCTCAATTGATGAAAGCGCCCAATGGGATATCCTTTGCGACCTGTCAGACCACACTGTATCTGGATGGGATGAACGATGGGAATGCGTCAACGTCCATTTCACAAAGGAAGCTGCCGAAGCTTTCATCAAGCGCAAAAAGCACGACTACCGTGACGGCTTACGCGTGTACGTCGAGGCACAGGTGTATTGCTGGGAATTCAACGCCATAATCGATGGATTGATGAAAGGGAAAATTGGCTTCGTTCAGGATTGCTCCACCACCATTGAGCCAGCTAGCGCCCCATCCCCGCAGCCAGCAACAGGCGCAGCAGAGCGGGCATCGGCGTGGCTGGATGCAGCTACCAGAAGTTTTTATCCGCAGGAAATGGAAAAACATAGAGAAGACCTCCGCGCCCTGCTGGCAGAGAATGCGCGGCTCCAGACATGTGTAAGGGTCGCCAACGATAGCCTAGCAGAGTTCAATTCTCATATGGCTGAGGTCGGCGAAGAGAATGCGCGGCTGAAAGCGCAGCCAGCAGTACTTCCCCCGACGGAGTTCTGGATCAAGAACGAATCAAGCGCGAGCGTTTCAATGTCAGGAGATGGAAAAACTCTTATTATCCAAGACGCCGCCCCAGTGCCGACAGTGGCGCAATATCATCTCCCCGATGATCTGTATGACAGCAAGGACTGGCGCAATGGTTCTTATGCAGAGCGCGTTGAGTGGCTGCATACTATGTACGAAAACAGAAAGAAAGATGTCGAGAGATTGGAATCTGGTCTGGAATCCTTGATTCCAACCGTCTATGACAAAATCGACACAGTGGCGATGCAGGATGCGCGGGTGGCATATGAGTCTTGGCTGGAAATTCCAAACAAATCTGGCCGCAGCATGGAAGACTCATTCAAAGCTGGAGCAGAATGGAAAGCCCGATCCGCCAAATGCGCGCCGGGTGCTGGTGCAACGTGCGTCTATTGCGCAGCGAATATTGACGGCGAAGCACTTGTATCGGAGATGAGCGTGCAGGCTGTGCCGGATATCTTGCCGGGTGAAAAGCGTATCACTTTCGATGTCAATGGCAATTCCTGCATCAACAACCTTGTGTATCGCGATCACGCCATAGCTGTAAAGATTGCGCTTGAAAACGAACTAGCCGACTGGCGCGCATTCGGGGAGAAATTGAAAGGGATTAAACCATGAGCACAGGAGCTATTCAATGTAAGGATTGCGGCCTGCCGAGATTTTATGGTGCCTACGGATACGCTGGCGCGCAGTGTCAATGCCAGTGGCGTCTGTCGCTGCCGTCGCACTGGACGAGCACAGACGCCAGAATTGCTGACCTTGAGCGGCAGAACACAGACCTCCGCGCCGCCATTGCCCGTCTGCCTGTATACCCGGCATTTGACTTCCACTCGCACCTTTCACGGCAAGCGAAATGGGCTGAAGAGACGTTCGGACCAGGAATGCGCACGAATGGATTATGCGAACACATTAGGAAGGAACTGTTGGAAATCGAAGCCGACCCGAGCGATTTAAAAGAATGGATTGATGTCGTGATCCTTGGCCTTGATGGCGCGTGGAGGTGCGGTGGGTCGCCGCAGCAAATCATTGCTACGCTGGTCGCAAAGCAGACTAAGAACGAGGGGCGTAATTGGCCGGACTGGAGAACAGCCGACCCTAACAAGCCAATTGAGCATGATCGCACCGGAGAAATTGGATGTAAAAGTGGTGATATTGGCACTCAGCCCGACACAGCCGCGGTACGGGATGCAGCACAGAAAGCGCTGGTAGAACTTGAAGGTCTCAACGACCTGGATACCGAAACGGAGTGCGTGACGATTGCTGTAACCGATGAAATTGAGGCATTACGTTCGGCCCTGCAATCCACCACAGCCACGCCACCAGATAGCGATGCTGTGCGGTATTCTTGGCACTTACCCTGCGAATGCAGGCCAGAAAATCTCTGGCGCTGCGACTACTGCGCAGGCTTTGGCAAGGCCAGCATTAAGGAGCAGACCCCATGACCACCGCAAAGAAACCGGCACTGCCGCCGCTGCCAGTGCCTCACAAAGCCGTCGAATGGCCTCATGACGGACTTGTTTATTCTCACGATCAAATCGTAGCCTACGGCCAAGCCTGCGACGAGCACGGCTACAAGCGGGGATTAGAAGTGGCAGCAAAGCTTTTCGACCAGCCTTACAGGGAATACTTTGGAATAGAATCGCAAGAAATGATCCGCGAACTTGCCGCCCACCCAACCGAGCAAGCCGCGCAAGTGCAGGAAGCGCAGGCGACGAGTATCCGTGACCATGCCGACTTCGTTGAGGACGTGCTGCGTCTATCGGAGCATGGTGTCAACAGGAAGACGCTGCAAGCAATTCGCAAGGACATCTACGACACCATCGACGCCCGCGTTGCCAATGCCGTTCGTGCCGCCCTCGCATCGCGCCAGCCAGTGCACAAGGTAGCGCCATCGGAGACGGTGGACGGGCCAGAGTTCACCAAGCTTCTTTTAGCTTATCGGCACAATGAGTTCGCCTTCGATGGTGTGCTGCATGATTTGATCGACTACATAAACCACTGGCACGCCGCAGGTGTCGCCGCAGCAGTGAACGAGGCGCTTGAAGAAGAGTCCCAACGTCCATGCTGCGAGAATCCTGGGACGTGCGAGAAGGCGTGCGTGCAACGCGGCCGCCACCTTGAGGAGGCAGCACGGCAGGCCCAGCCAGTGCGGAAACTGACCGACGAGCAAAGCACGATCATCGCGCAGGGTGCGGAAATGCTGCGCGATTACGCCGAGGAACTAGACAAGCGCGGCGTGAACTCCAGCGCGGAAGGCGCTAAGGCAAGCGCCTACGCGATTGAGCACTGGTGGAATGTCGGACAGCCAGTGCGGGAGGCGATGGCGGACGGTATCGACAGGCGTACGGACGATATTCGGATGCGCTTGGCGAACCCAACTTCAATACCGCGTTCGATGCTGCTGCACTACGCAGAGTGTCTTCTGGCGCACATCAAGTTATTGCAAGGAAAGGTCGCGCCATGAGCTTTGACGCCTACTACTATTCATTCGAACCGACCGGAGACGCTGACGTTGACGCGATCCTTGAGGCTGTGGCCCGCGCCTGGAAAGGCTGCCACAGCACCGAGGACTGGCGCGAATACGGCTTCGACACAACCATACAGGAAGCCGCCAACAAAGCCGCAGGCATTCGCCGCATCGCTGCCGCTACTGACGGGAAGGGGGAGGCATGAAAATCATAGAAGGTGGATTTGGCAAGAAGGCGTGCAGCAATCTATCTGCCGATCTACGCGAAATGGCTGACGCAGTGGATCGCGGAGAAATCTTAGACCTTATATCGGTCTACGTACAAAACGACAATTACACGTTCCTTTACGGAACCAGCATTTCGTATGCTGTGACGCTTTCCAGTTTATTGCAACAGCAGTGCATCAATCGCATGCGGACAGGGGAATAACCCAATGACCACCCCACACGATAACCTGCAAATGCGTGAACTAATCGACTCTGCGGAATCACTTGTTGCATTGCATTATTCGCCAAGATGGAAAGATGAAGGAAAATCAGAAATTGCCATCAACCGATTGCGCGCCGCCTTTGCCGCGCAAGGTGGGCAGAAATCCGAGCGCGATCCGTTCGTGCTTGTCTACTGCGCGATCAAAGGTTGCGACTCGCCAAATGGCCTATCTGTTTGCGATGACTTCAGGGATTGGAAAGCATCACTCTTTGGCAAGCAAGCCGTGTCGCAGGATGCGTCGATTCTCAGCGCAAAAATCGACACGTCGCCGGAACGTGTCGATTCGGTAAATGCGGAGCAGGATGAGCGTAGCCGATACGAAACATGGAAGCACGGCTATGAGTCTGGCTTTGAAGACGCAAAGGAGCGATTGCAGTGCTCGGCTACTGTGGCTGGCGAGGCTGTGGCGTGGGTTAGCTATGAGGACGGCGTGCCTGCATTCTGGACTTCCGGCTATCCACGTCCGCAGAACGCTATGCCTCTTTACTCCACACCGCAGCCACCATCCAGCGCGCAGGCTGTGCGAGATTTGGCGCTGGACGAAGCGGTGAAAGTCGTAGATAGACTGGCTGAGAAGGAACGCCATGTTCCGGGAAGGTGCTCTCTCGCCGTGGCGAAGGTCGCCGACGCGATCCGCGCCATGAAATCCACCACAGCCACGCCACCAGATAGCGGGGCAGTGCGCGATGCGTTACAGGATGTGCGCGATCAGGCGCTGGAAGAAGCTTGCTCGATAGTATTCGGCCAGTGCGAAAGCGATAACGTAGCGCAGAGGACTGTTGATGCGATACGGAGGCTGAAGTCGAAGATGAAGGGTGAGTCATGAACGATTTAGTCTTGCTCCTAATCTTCGCTTATGGGATTTTTGTCGGTTACTGGCTCGGATGGAATAAATGGAGGGGAAACAACAATCCTCCTTGACATAGGCAAATTTTGCCGCTATAGTTCAGTCATAGCAGCGCAACATGGAGAAGAAAATGAGCCTAGTAAATTTCGTAATCAAAGCGAACGGCACGACCGAAGGTCTGCGCCAGTTCATCGTTGAGACGCCAGAGGGCAGACTGTTGGCAATCATTTCGCCGCACATGCAGTCGAGCGGCAAATACAGCGATCGTTTTCTCAACGTCTGCTTTATGGATGGTAAAGTTGAAATTGCGGACCGCGAAGAAGGCGAAACAGAAACGTCGAACGCTTCAGAATTGATCGCCGCAAAATACTTCGACTAGTGAGAAAATTATGAAGACCCATCATAAACTAACAAAACTTGAAGACGGGGATTTTGAATACCGAGGCGTTGTCATTATAAGGGACGACAAAATGCGTGGTTACAGCACGCACTACCGTGCGCTCATAAAGTCAGACGGTAACGAAACCTACAGTAGCACTCGTCGAGCCCTCTTGGCCCGAATAGACGACATACTTTCGCGTCCTGAAGCATACTAACCACCCGCGCCTACGGGCGCACCAATGGAGCTAAAAATGCGCATCAAGGAAGCTGACATCATTCACGACAACGGCAAAGCATGGGTACATCGTAACGCCTCCGCGCCTGCCTCGTACGACGTGTACATCATCGGCATCACGCATTCGACTCACGATAGCTCCTACGCATTCGACGATGACGACCTGAGCATCGCCAAAGCACGGGCTGATTATTTCCTCAAGCGCACAACCTAACCAACCCAACCCAGCCGCACCAAACAGGAGAGCAGAAATGCCAAAGCGCCCCAAGTGGATGTACGAGATTCCCGTGATCGTCGCGCACCCTTCATTGACACTACGTCAAGCGGCAAAGGTGCTGCGTCATGATGCCAAGCGGTATAGAGCCGATAAGAATAAGGATGCAGCGATTGCGGCTATGAGAATTGCCTCCAGCCTTGATGAAGTCGCAAATGGTAAATCATGGGCTGATGCCTTTACTTTCCAAAATCAATAGCTCCGCCAATTTAGCCGCACCAAACGCCACGCCAAAAGAATGGGGGGGAGAAGATGTCAATAAATATGAGCTACTGTCAGTTTGAAAACACTTACGAAGCATTGGTTGAGGTCAACAAAATACTATCTGAAAAGGAAGTGTCAGAATTGAGCGAATCAGAACGAAAGTATGCAAAGTTCCTTTTCCAGCTTTGCTATGAAATAGGACACGATTACAGTTAGTAACAAGTCTGCTTGCACAATTGGAGAACAGAATGGAAATTACAAATGAAGAATTTACCAGAACCATTGCTAGAATTGTCGAAGAGATTGGAGCACAAGGCGTTATTGACTGCCTAATCGAGTGCCTGTTAACTGAGGATTATCTGCGCTTTACCAAAGTCGAAGCGAAGTCTTTGATACTCCAGTGCGTAAATGAGTCATAACCCGCCTAATCAATAAAAACCAAAAGCCACTCACAACGAAGGAGCATGCCATGCGCAACCGTCAAATCCTAAAGTCCATTTACATTAACTTCTGTGGCTTTCCAGAGTCGCAAGCGGACGACGTTTTGCGCTACTTCTTCATGAACACAGACGTTGAATCAGAGATTGAATATTTCAAGAACCTAAAATAACACTATGCAAATAAACGAACATGCAGCGGCTATCGCCAGGCTAACGAAGATGGCAGAAGATGCAATCAAAGAATACAACGATGAGACATTCGGAGGCGGCGAACCTGTGTTTCCTCAGTGGGCAGAAGACATTCAATTGATTTTGAAATTATTGGCTGATGGAAGATGAGAGGATTTTATGGGCATGGCATCAATGTTGGACGACATTATTACAGGTGAAATATATGAGAACGAGCGTCTTGTGCGAATAATCGAAGTCCTTGTTGACGCACTAGAAGGCGCTCTCGTTGACGACGTTCTGCAATACCATTCAATCGAATGGAAAAAGAAGGCTCTTGCAGCATTAGAGGCGGCGAAGGGGGAATTATGATCGATAACGTTACAAAGGAAGGAATAGAGGTTAAGCCTGGGCAGGTTTGGTTAGACCTTGATAAGCGAATGAAAGGTAGAAAGAGGATAATTCTTAGAGTTGAGGATGGTAAAGCTTTTATGGACGGCTACCCAAAAACCAAAGTATCTATTAGTCGCATGCACCGTGGAAGTACAGGATGGTCGATTGTCTCTGAATAGGGAAAAGATACCATGGCAAACATGAAGCGGGAAAGTAACGTGTCGGCAGATAGTATACTTGAGGCCAGGACTATGTCCGGGCTATCTCAAATAGAGGTAGCGAAACTCCTGAGAGTTTCACACAGAACTTACCGATATTGGGAGAAAGGTATCGTAAAAATGCGCGAGGAAACTTTTCAGTTGATGGTGTCGTTTTGTTCAAAAGGAAAGCAATAATGCCTCGGCAGCGCGGCGCTTGACTAGGCCAGGAAGTACTCTACCGTCGCCGTAGACCCATTTTGACAGTTCAACGGATGCGCCTTGCATGTCGCCTGCTAGGATGCGCTTTCGTAGCGTGCTTGTGCGCAAGCGGCCTAGACCAAGGTTGTAAGAGAAATCAGCAATTGCGCACATGGAAGCGCCGCGCAGGCTAGGGCATAGCTCAAGCGTCTTTCGTGCGAACATTAAAGCATCAGACTGCATCCGTTTCTCTGCGTATTCCATAGTCCAAGCTTGGCCCATTACTACGCCTGGCCCCGTGCTTCCGAAACCGCACGTTAATTTTCCGGCAGGGCAAAAGTATGGCATAAGCTTGCAGCCCTCGAACCGACGAATGAGGGCGTACAGCAGTGTCAAGTCGTTCATTTGCCAGACTTTGCCATGTGGCGATTTGCGAAGTAGAAGCCGACGATAGTTCCAAGAAAACCGATGTCAAAGTCGTCAGCAGCGAAGCCTTGGTGCCAGAGCTTGAGCGCCCAAATGGCTAGGCAGAGCGAGGCAAATGCTGGCCTGATGCCGCCGTTCCATGCGTCGATGAACCAGTTACCAGTAGGCTTGAATGCGACCGCCTGGGCAGCGATAAATGCATCCGCGTCTGATCTATCAATGTCTGCATTACGCTGCACCTCGATAGTCTTGACGCCTAGCTCGTTCTGTAATCGGATGTTCTCTAACTGGCGAAGATGCGCTTTGTCATCAAGCTCGACCTGCAAGCGCATCATGTCCATCTGCTGCGCGTGATCCTGGCGCTTATTGAGGAATGATGATATTTCACCGAATAGCATGCGGAAGACAGACCCGCCAAGGAATGAGAGAAGTGCTGAAAGCATGATTACTCTTCCTTTGGTATTGGGGCATTATTTTTAAATGAGACGACATGGCGGTACAAAGTAATCAGCCTGACAGCTATAACAAGCAACCCAGCTACTATGCCGACACACATGGATATATCGCTCAACAATCCATGGATAATTTCAAGTCCAGAGGCGGCTCCAACAGAGGTAGTCGCTGTAGCAACAACAACGCCAACCTTCTGATTATTTGCCGCCGCCTCTACCGTCGATCTTGCGCTCTCTAGTACGTTCATCTAGCCTAACCTTTAGTATGTGATTAACTGCCGATAGAATCAGCCCTATAAACCATATCGCCCCATAAATGATAAGCATCATGGTTGTCTTTCCAAAGTAATCGCCCCCATTGAACATAACTAAGCCCCCACATTGAGGCGTTATAAAGGTCTGGAGTCGCATAGGAAAGATAGCCTATCCAGCCGCAAAAATTCATTACCATCGAAATTAAACAAAGCAACTGAACATCTGAGCATATTTGTCCGCGAATAAATATAGGAACGCAGAATATAAGAAAAAGATCAACTAATGCAGCACTTCCGTGAAACGCGAGCATGCCACCTTGAGTATTAGGCAGCATGATCGAAACTTCGGAATGCATTTGCATCGCCGTGAAAAGTAAAACTCCCGTCAAAAGACGGGAGCGCCAACTATTCATTTTCTCTTCTTCGCTTTCTTCGTTGGCTCTGGTTGCGGCTTTTCTGTTGGAGGCGGACGCTGTTGTCCGCCGCCTGCTCCTGTTGCTTGTGGTTTCATGGTTATTCCTTTCATGGTGAATAATTAAATCGAAGTAAAAATTACAACAAGAGAATGTTACCACCAGCGAGTTACATGAACAAGCGGCGTATCGATCTAGCAATACAACCTAAACAACACACAGCAATGGGCTATTCGAACTACTCTTCGCGGACCGATTCTATTCTGTCGTTCAGTCGTTTCATTTTCGCCGCGATCTGAATTTCAATTAGCTTGATCCTCTCCTTCGACACATCCTTTTCCATAAGTTTGCGCTTGAGCTTGTTCAAATCACCAACGTCGTTCTGCGTCCGCATCGCCGCAGCCACAAGCATGGCGTCCGGATTATCGCGCAGGTACTCGGTGACGTTTTCACGGTTCTTACGACGCCCATCAATTTCAAGCTTGTGCCCATTCATTCGCTTGAGGTTATTGTAAAACTTGCCAGACTCAGCCGACTTACCTTCGGTATCGCCATAAAAGCGGCCTAACAACGGAACCTTATTCGGAGCCAAGTCTTCGCCAGTGAACGCCGTGATAATTGCCTGCTCGACCTTCATGCCTTCGCGCCCTACTCCACCAGTGACTTGCCCGAACAGGTAATCAATCTGGTCTGGTGTTGGGCTGAACACGCCAGATTGGTACTGAGTTCCGCCGCTCGCCAAGTTGAGGTAGTAAGAAAGCTTCTCACTGAACCAGCTTGCCGTATCCTTGGCCCGCGTATAGCCTGGCGTCTGTTTTAATCCGCTCAGGTCTTCCCTGGCGATAGGCTTGCCGGTAAAGTCGCGATTCTCGGACAGCGCCACAAACGGGTCGGCGGCGGTCGGTGCGATAGTCTGGATCGAGAATCCAGCGCTGCCGATAGGATTGAACGAACTAGCGAACAAACCGAAAATATCGGCTGTGCGCTTTGCCGTATTCTTGCCGCCTGACATCGCCCATTCTGTGACGATCCGGCTGAACGATGGAATGACGTGGAAGCCGAGCGGCATAGGAAGCGCGAGATACTTGCCATCGCCTCCGATGCCGAACGTTGGCAGGATCAGGCTGCGCTCTTTCACGAACTCGGGCGGCTCGCCATCATCAAAGCCAGCAGCGGCGAACATGAGCGCTTGCATGGCGCCGAGGACCAGTCCACCAGCGACGATCTTCTTGCCGGCGGGGCCGGATAAGGTTTCGGCCAGGCGGGTTGTACCCTGAACGGATGCATTGAAAAATGCGTAGAGCGCGCCAGCCTGCAACGCAACCGTTCCCTTGCGATTGAAGTTGACCGTCAGTTCTTTCGCCATGGCGGCGGCGCGCTGTTTACTCATCCCTTGGTCTGTGCCAACCTTATAAGCGGCCAGACGCACTGCATTCTCAAGCGTTTCGTTGTAGTCGGACAGCCAGCCGAAGATTGCACGGCCAGCGCTCTTTATCTTGCCTTCGGTGATCTGGTTAATTTCCGACTGCAACGCCTTGGCGCGTTCGCCACTGTCGGCGAATATATCGCGGAATCCTGTCTGCCCGCCCTCTTCCTGGAATTCCTCGTAAAGCCTTGCCCACTGGGAGATTGGCGCCCGGCCGCCCCTAGTAGCGCGGATATCGGAGTAGATGCCACGCAGGGCAGATGCCGTGTTCGCTAGCACCGCCTTTTGCTTCCCAGCAATCGGTGTAGTGGACAGGTTCATTAGCGCACCTTGCACGTCGCGGGTGACATTGACGATGCCAAAGACAGGGTTGTATTGCGTGTTGACGGCGGCGAACCAGCGCGAGACCTTCGCCGCAGCCCCAAGCACAATCCCGAGTTGGTCGGCATCCAAATTCTTTAAAGCGACAGCCATGCGTTGCGCGCGCGGGTCTTTTTCGCTAAAGAATATGAAACGGTCTTCGCCGTTGACACGCAGAGCCATGACATTCTGCGCAGATCGCAAGGCCGGATTGATTCGTTCCGCAACCAAGCCGGTACGTGGATCGACAAAGCGCTGTTTAGGCTCCTTCATGATGTTGGCTGCATCGGCAGGATCAAGCCCGAGCGCAATCAGTTCGAACTCCATTTCCTGATACTGCTTCGGCGTCATCCGGTCATTGTTCGTCGGGTTGACAGCTAGCCAAAAATCCTTATTCGGCTGGTCGATTGCCAGTCCGTATGTGGCCGTCGCCACGCGATTCTTTTCCGCACGCAGGATGGTGCGCTCGCGCTGCATGGCGATGTTCGCCAGGATATCGATCACTTCCTTGTTCGACCCCATGGCGCGGCGAGTTGACGCTCCCTTGACTGAGAATCCTTGCCCGATGCCCTGCGTACCTTCGGCGACCTCTGCGCGCTGGAGCGGAACATAGTGCTTATAGGCAGCATTCCATGCGTCGATGGTTGATTGCTTTTCAAGGCCGGATTCGACAAGTAACTTTTGCGTTTCAGCATTGATCGAATCTACACGCTTGGCAAGAGCCTCATAGGCTTTGCGTTTCGCCTGCGACAAACTGGCTAGATAAGTGTCGGCGTCGGCGGTCTTCATGCCAGAGCCGCCGTCCTGCATCTTCGGATTGATCGAGGCGATTTGCGTGTTGCGCTCCTTCGCGTGCCGCGCGTGCAAGAACTCTTCCAAGTCGTCCATCGTCACGCCGCGCGCCTGCATTTCGACGTACAGCGGCTTTAGCTCCTTGACGGCAAAGTCGTGCGTCGCTTTAGCCGACCGGCCAGAGAACAACGTTTCCTGCAAACGCGGGTCGAACTCGTCAGCGATATTACCGGACACCTTCGTGATGGCCTGAACGACGCGCTTCGTATCAACCTGCTTGTCTTGCATCATGTAGATGAAGTCATCAAGCCGCGTTTGATCCGGTGCGAACCATTCTGTTTGCGTGCGGACTGACTTGCTGTAGCGGATATCTGGATTGCTGGCGTCGAACTGACCGTTGTTATCCGTTGCGGATTTGATTTGCTCAGGGAAGAAGGCAACGTAAATATTATTGTCGCCACCTCCAGAATTGCTGAATCCTGCGGCAATAACGCCATCATATCCAGTGATTTCACGTACCGCTAAATTGATTGTCTTGACATTCACGCCAGCACCAACCAGGCCGCTAATTTGATCAAGTGCGGTTTTATCATTTGATATGCTATCAACCGCCTCCTTCAAAACTTTGTTAAATCCGTCATATCTTATATCGCCAAAGTTAGAAAGAAAGCCATCTGCAATTTCAGTGTCATCTGTTTTACTTTCCAGTTCCGCGATACGCTTCAGAATTTCCGATAAGACAGGTTTCTTAAATGGCTTCTCTCCATATGGCAACGGCTTTTTAATGGATAGATAAACTTCAATTGGCTTTCCATATCCAGACGCAACAGATTTGTTATCTGTAAAGTAGAATCCAGCACCCTCTGCTCTGCCCTGCTCCCCTATTTTTGAATAATCGAATACATTAAAATCCGATCCAGTACCGTGATAAACAACTAGCGGCTTTCCATCATCGTCAACCACTTTGCTATCGCCGAACCAATCGCGGAACGCAACCGTTGCCGTGTAGCCCGCCTTGGTCGATGCAAGCACATCGCCGCCAGATTCGCTCTCTGTGGACTGCTTGCCTTCCACAGCATCACGCTGCCTGGAAATCATATTGCGCACGTCAGCATCCGAGACATCAGCGGCGGGCTTGCCCATCACTGCGCCAATGAATCGACGCACAGCCTCAAGGATGCGCGCAACTGTGCCGCGCAGACCGTTCTGCGATGCGGCTGGTACGGTAACACCATAACGATACGTGAGTGCTTGGAAGTCGTTTGTTTCGATTGCTGCCGCCAGTTCGGCAATGGCTTCCTCGATGCTGATTACTTCCGATAGATCGCCACGGTCTTTCTGGATTTCTTGCGCCAAGTCGCGCACGAAGCGGTTCGCACCGGCCAGGTTCAAAGCTTCGTTGACCGACTTGTCTTTCAACATGCGCAACCCGCCATGCCCGACAACCTCATGGATGGCGACCCACGTGGCGCGTTCAGACGAAACGATATTGTCAGCGATCAGGTAAGCGGTCTTGGTCTGCGGATCATAGAAGCCATCGGTCTTGTCGTCGGCATTGGCGCGCTCGGCGATGTCGTCCGGAAGATCAGCAATGGACTGTACGGTGTTGACTTTGACGGAGCCTAGCCACTTGGCGCGCAGGCGCGTGATTGACTTAGTGACGGCAGCGACAGTGATACCGGACGGTGCGCGCGCGACGGATTTGCGCGTATCATTGGAGTCTTTAGGGGGCGACGATGATTTCTCAGATTCAACTGGAGGCACCGCTGGAGATGTATCCGTCTGACCAGCCGATGCTGGAGTGGATTTTTTATCTGATTGAGGACGCTCATCTGACGGCGGGATACCGCCTGTCTGTTCATTCTGATCATCCGTCTTTTGGTTTTCCTTTGACGGAAACGCCTCTGACAAATCATCAACGGACAATGCGCCGCTTTTTACTCGGTCTAGCAAATCCAACCGGTCTTTACCGGACACTGCGGCGCGGTTAAGCACCACCTTAGCCTGCGCAACTGAGTCCTTAGCACTTACTCTGGCTGTGGCTGGTCCGGTGTCGGCGCTTGCTTCTGCGTCAGATACGCTTGGTGCTCCGCTTCGCCCTGCGCCGTCAGCTTGGCGTGTAACTCCTGCGCCGCCTTTTGATACGCTTCCTCGTCGCCCAGCAGATGCGTCAGCCCCAGCCTCGCCGCTCTTGATTCCTGTGACATTTTCAAATCCTTTCTTTCCAGCATCAAGACCAGCCGATGCCTCGCTAAAAATAGTATCCAGAGACTTGCCGCTTTTGATCGCTGCTTGTCCTAAGTATAAGCCAACGCCGCGCCGGTTCAAGTCATCCTTATACTTAGAGTGAGGAATATCGCCGTAACCTTGCGTTGCGGCATGAGCTTTCACGCGTTCTTGGGCGCGCTGCATAGCAGCATCTACAGATTTGCTTGTGCCACCAATAACCACTGCGCCAATCTCATCGCCGCCAGTGCGGATCAAAACAGCCGACTCCCCGGCCCTACCCATTTCATCAGCAAAGATATCCGCGATGGCGCGGTATTCCTTATTGGCTTTCGCGTTGTCATTATTGAAATGACTATTCAGCCCACCAAGATTTGCAAGGTCCGCGTCCACGTAATGAGCGGTCTTGCCGGTTTCTTCTGTGTACTTCTGCGCACGCTGAACGGTAGGCACCTTTTCTTCGGCGCGCTGATAGCCAGTGACGGCATCTAGCGATTCTTCCGGCAGCAGCTTTTCGGCGAACTCGCGCGGGATACCTTCCTTGTCGGCTTTCTCGAAATGACGCTGGATGCGGGCGTCATGCGGCGCGGCGAACTTTGCCGGCCGCGCTAATGCGGAAGACTCCCCCACGGGGCCGTCTGCACTAGGAATGCCAGTTCGCACAGCGGGTATAGGCGCGGCGGTAGCGGCTGGTCCGCTTTCGATAGGCGACTGTACAGCCGTAAGTCCTTGTGTTTGAACTGGTTGTTCTTTCGCAATTTTTCCAACGCCTCCAACTCCGTCATCTGATATTGGTACGAAACTGGCAGGTAGAGCAGTTGTCTCATTGATTGCCTCTTGTTGCAATGGCTCTGTGGCTTGCGGAGCGGACGCGGGCTCAACGATTGCGGCGCGCTTTGACACTGGCGTCAGCATACGCTTGCGACGATCCTGTGCGGCCTGCATTGCGACCTGTAGCGCGGTTTGCTGTGGATCATCAAAGCCTTGAGCGCGGGTGACTGCTTGTGCTGTATCTACTTCTTGCTCTCCGCGCTGGCGCTCCATAGCAGGAATGGCGGCGTCACGCCTAGCTTGTTCCGCTAAAGCAAATTCACGCGTGCGCTTTTGACTTTCAAGAGATTGTTGCCGCAAATATGCCAAGTCGGATTGTTCGCTTTTCAGCATCCCAGCAAACTCTTGCTCTTTACTGATGACATCGCGCCGCACAATAACATCCTGCAATTCCGAATCGATCAGGCTTGCCAACTCGTCAGCTAGTGCCTTATTCCTAACATCATCTTCCTGCTGTTTTGATGCGTCAGATTTTCCTTTTGCGCGCTGCATAGCCAACTGCATTGCGCTTGGCTCAGCATCACCAAAACCTTGCGCCTGTGTCGGCGCATTGGCCTGCTCGACTTGCTGCACGCGCTGCTGCTCAACCATGAGCGCGACATCGGCATCGCGGCGTGCCTGCTCCGCAATTTCAAATTGCTGCTGACGTTCTTGGGCCTGCTCAAGTTGCAGCACGGCATACGCTTGCTCGTTCTGCGTTTGCTTGAGCAATTGCTCGCTTGGAGTTGGTACGGCGGCGGCTTGCTGCGCGGCCAAGATCGCGCCGTCCACGGAATCAGCCGTGGCGATATTCGTCACCGCACCCGCGATCTGTTCTTCCAGTCGCGCCGAAAGCACTTCCTCAAGTGGTATGGATGGCGTGAATTCTATTTCGTTGCCGATTGGCTGCGGCTCTGTGGCGAGTGTGAGCGGAGACGATGGCGGGACTGGCGTTGCCTCGTAATCGATAGGACCAGCGGGAGGCACTTCAGTTTCAGGGGATGGCTCCACAACTGGCGAAGCGGGCTTGCCATTAATTAGTGCACTAGCGCCGCCGCCCATTGCTGCGCCAGTCAGCAGGCCCATTGCCGCCGACTCTGGAACGCCTTCCATCAAGTCCTTACCGAGCGCGGCGTTCTGCCATACCTGCTCTTGCACGGACTGAGGCAGTTCTTCGAAGACGCCCTCGGCAATACCGCCCTCTGCCATGCGGCGAGCAACTCCTTTGCTTGTCAGTCCTTTACCGCCAGCAGCAAGCATCGTGTCAACGTCAGCGATGCCGAGCTTTTGCGCAACACGCCCACCGGCAGCGCCGAACAGTGCCGTGCCTGCGCCAGTGGCAAGAGCAGCGCCAGCTTGAACCGCCGAAAGTTCGCCATCCTTGGATTGCTGACGAATCCGTTCAGCAGACGAACCCGCACCGACGACACCCTCGCCGATAGCGCCCGCAATCCACGGCGCCGCCTTGGATACGCCAGCAATACCACGACCGACCAATCCGCCAGCACCCATAGATGCAAGCGACTCAAGTGCCGTGTGACCGATAACGCTTGGGTTTTGGATAGCGGCGGCGGCGGTATCTACGAAACCTTCGGCGTCTGCAACCCTCTTGTTTGCCTCTTGCTGCTGCGGAGAAAGATACTCATCAAGGAATGCTTTGGCTTGGCGCGGACGGAATCCAGCCTCTTCGGCCAGCTTGCCGGCACGACCACCAGTAACGATATCAGCCAGGCCGACAGCAGCTTCCGGCACTCCGATGGCGCTCTTTACCGCAGAAATGCCGATGTCAGCGACGCGGCGAATTGATGATGGCTTCTCTTGACGCTTTTCAGGGGCATCAAAGTCAACGAATCCGTTGCCACCATCTTGATCATCGAAATCAACAAATGCCATTATTTAATCCCTGCGGCTAGACTGCGTGCGTCTACTTCTGTCTTGGCCGTTCCGACTTTCACGCCGTCACGGTACACGTCACCGGTAGTGCTATCCCATCCGGTCTTGCCTTTCTTCTTCTGAGCCTGCCCCTTAGTTGTAACGGTCGTTTCCGATCCGTCATCGTTCAGAGTTTTGGTAGCGGTTGTCGTGTCATTCGGCGCATCCTTGATCCATTCAAAGTCCCGACCTTTTTGCAACAGGATGGCGCGCTCAGGCGATCCTGGAGCGGCTTTCGACAGATCGTTGTGCCATTGGCTTTGCATTTTGAACTCGGCCAGTTTGAGCGATGCCAACTCCTTGGTAGCGGGATCGCCGCCAGCCTTGCTTTCGATGTTACGCCAGTGTGCGACTTGCGCCGCCAGTTGCTTATCTTGGTGGGAGACTTGCGCGTCGATTCGCTTGTTCGAAATAACCTCTTGCGCCTCTGTTTTCGCTTCTTCACGATAGCCCTTGGCAGAGTCGCGGTAGCCAAGCTTCGCCGCCACGTCGGCCTTGTCCTCAAGGTCTGTCTGCCGCGTGGAATGCAGCAACCCATCGATCCGGCTGCCGCCCGGTTTGCTGCGCATTGTGTGAACGTCTTCCGACGACAGGTTCGGACCCTCGTCGGCGTACACCTTCTTGGAAATGCGCTCGTTCTGCATATCGGCAACAGCGGCATCAATCTCACGGCCCTCGGTGATAGCTGCTTCGCGCTTTCGCGTCTCCCCCTTGATGGCAAATTCTTCCTGCAATTGCGCGACGGTGCGCAGGCGCTCGGTATCCAAGCGGGCGCGCTCTTTCATTAGCCGATCTTCTTCGATGGCGACGTTGCGCTTACCGTAAGAGTCAGCAAGTGACGTGGCAGCGCCACCAAGGCCAGCGGCGACGGCATTCAAAAGTCCCATATCAAGCCCCTTGCATTGGTTGTTGCGGCGTGGCCGGTGCGGCTTGCGGCTGACCTTTGCCGCCCTTCGCCATTTCGGCGCGCACCATTTCCTCGGTCACACCAAAACGGCGCATCGTTTCCTTGTACGTCAACTCGGTACATTTATCGACCATATCAGTTGACGCCTTAAGCGCGCCAATCTTCTCGCCAAGATCAAGAACCTGACACATCAACGCGATACAGGACAACATCGCAGCATCGAAGAACATTTGAGCGCGCGGCGTATCATCTGGTTTTATGCCGCTATTCTGGAAGACCATCAGCACCAAATCAGCGACACCGTTCGCAACGTTTTTAGCCATGTCCGGTGACGCCTTCATGCGCTCAACAATGAATTTCTTCGACTTCTCGCTGTACATGATTGCCATGCCTGCAACAATGATTGCCATGTATTGTTGCTTGAGATTTGGCGGCACCTTCGATTCAATCTGGCGCTCGATATTTTGCAAAATCGGATCAGCCAATGGTTTTCCACCGTTCGCACTTGCGTTCAATAAACCGGCCATTTACCCACCCACTTTCTTCGGAGTTGCATTTAACAGTCCCATTCCCGTAGGCGCTTTGTATCTCATAACCTGCGGCTGTGCGCTAAAATTGCGCTGCTGCTCTGCAAGTCTGTCTTGTTCCCATTCGGATTTTTCTGATGCCGACCACCCTTCAAAGAACTTCCCTGCGCCAGCCAATCCGCCCTTAATGATTTCGTTCTTGGTCTCCTCTGGTAAACTGGCCCACCACGCTTTCTTGTCGCCAGATTGCCCTGGCTGCCCAGTTGGAACGTTTGTCGCAGCTTTCACTATGTCCTGTGTGTTTATCGCGGGTGCGCTGGTCGTCATCACATTATCGACAGCCGGTGCTGGAGCGGGCATTGATGCATTGATCAGCCCGCCACCCTGCGAGGAGCCAATATTGGATGGAACCGACCCACCTACGCTGGCAGCACCAGCGTTGTATATGTCGGCAGGCGCAGTGCCGAGCGCTGTGTCAGCAAGCCCGGCTGAGAAAGAATCGGCCGTCATGTTCTCAATACCACTCGTCGCCCCTTCTGTGCCGACATTGCTCCAAAATGAATCGCCAGCCGCATCGGCAGCAGCGCCGAGCGACTCGTCGGCTAGCGTGCTTGTAAGACCCTCACCAGCAGCACTGGCACCGCTACCTGCTGCCCCTGCGGCTCCTGCAATATTCATAACTCCACCGGCCAAGCTCATCAGGCCACCAACTTTCGCAAAATTCTTATTGCCAGTAACAGCGCCGACGACTGTCATGCCGATGCCGACATAAGTAACGGCAGTTGCGAGTGCGAGCCCGCCGATGGCTACCGCTCCTGCTGTGGCTCCAGCGGCAAGTGCAACTACGGCTAACATTGGCATGGTGATTCCTCAGTGAATTTTTGGTGTATCGATGCGATAGTAAAAACAGTCTGCATCTTCGCTAGTTTTAATAAAGCCAAGGCGGTACAGGAATCGCACCACGTCAACATCTGTTTTTTGAGAACGTGTCGTCAGGTGCCCGTGCAAGAGAATACCATTAACGATGCATTCTCGAATGATGCGGCGGGCGTGCAGCAACGCGTCACGCTTGTTGATAGTTACGTGAAGTTCGGTGCCGCGCATGCAGACAACACCAACATCCTGACCGTCAACTACTATTGGCTTGACGTACCACTCATGCATCAATAAATCGAACACATCACGCACGATAAACTGCTGCCTGACTAAATCCGCATAGACGAAATCAAGACACTCGGCTCGGTTCATAATTGCCGTGATTAATTATCAGGATTCCCAATATTATGAACAGGCATACTTTGCGCAGCCAATAGGCCATTTGCGGCACCATCCGAATTTCCTGCTGAATTGGCGGCTTGTGGTGCGATTGGAAAGTATTGACTGAGGCGCAACGAATCAACGTCCTTAATCGCATCCAAACTATTTTGCAGGGTTGTCAGTATGTTGTTCGTGGCCGCTTGTTTTCCACTCGCGTCCATGGTGCTTACAGATATTTGAGATAATCCAACCATGGTTTGCTGCATCAATCCGGCTGCGGATGCGTTTGTCTTTACAAGAGAATCATTAGCCATGGTTAGCTTTGCAAGTTCCGTCTTCGTACCATTATCAAGATTTGCTATCTTCAATTGCGCATCGACGTTCAATTGTGCCAAGCCCATTGCCCGCGCATTGTCAGCGGCGTTAAGCAATATCTTTGTGTTCTGATCATTGCCAGCAATTGCCAGAGTGGTTGCGTTGCGCTTTTCTTCTGCGCTCAACGTCGTGTTACTCTGAATTTTTTGTATCTCAAACTTGAATGCATTATCCTGATATGCAATGATCTTCGAAGCGGCGAGCTTTTTATCCGTATCTGTCAGTGTCGTGTTGCTCTGAATTTGCTGCAACTGAACTTGCGTCCTGGCATTTAACTGAGCAATGGATTTCTGCGTTTCCGACTGAATCTGCGCTTGACGCTCCTGTGCTGCAAGTTGGTCACTTTGCAGAGACTGCGTATTCAATGCGCCTGCCGTGTCGCGCAGCGCCTGATTGCCAGCACCAGCGTTAATTTGCGAAGTCTGTGCTTCAAGGCCAGTGTTGAACTTCGATGTTTCGTCGGCGGCGCGGGCGTTCGACGTGCTAACGCTTGTCCCTACTTGTGAGTTGTTCAGCGATGCTGTATTACCGGCACCAGCGGTGAACTCGCTCGCCCTGTCAACTGATGCTTTATATGCGGCGTCAGACTGCGCGCGCGTGGCGGCGTCCTGCTGCGACATCGGCATCACGTTCTTGTACAGTGCATCCTGAGCGGCGCCTACCGCCATGCTCGAATTGAGCAGACCGCGACGATTCGATTGCTTGTCAGCGAACGTGACAGCCTGCGTGTTCAGCGGGGAGTCGGCAGCAACGTTCTTCGCCACTTGCCATGAAGCGCTAGACTCTGGCGACAAAGTTTGCTGAGACGCTGTATAGCCCGTGCCAACTGAATTGACAGCGGTAGCGTTCGTCGTCGCTGCCTGCCCCGAAGTCGCCTTCAATGGATCGTATCCGGCGACCTTATTTGGATCAAGTTGCGTTGCGTTTAGAAGTCCAGCCATATCGTTTGCCCAATAAAAACCCGCCGAAGCAGGTTGTGGTGATTAATTGCAGTGTCCAGGGTCGAACGGATCAAGTAAGTTATCCCTGAACCAGATTGCTACGCAATTACGCCACCCATCAGATTCTTTGATGTGCCGACTTATGCGAGCAGTAACAAGCCATTCACGCGGAAGTTCAAGGAAAACGAATGTCATCACAAACACGTTAGCAATGAAGTCAAGTGCATATCCTGTCAGTAAAATTGGATAGCCGATAACCTGCGCAATCGGAGTCAAAGACTTTGACTTTCTGGCATGCGAAAGAGACATTACGGCTAAGAAGAATAACCACAGTATATATGACAAACAGAAAGCAGTAACCAATGCGTATATTGCGATCATACGTCAACCTGTCGAAATGCAAGGACTAGGTTTTCTGATGCAAGTCCAACAAGGCGTGCATATTCAACCTTTACCGCATATTCAAGTTCCGGCATGGTTGTCGCCGCCAAAACAGATGGAATAGTCGTTATATCAAGCAATCCAGCAATCAGAGTTTCGCACAGCGCTTTTTCTTCTGCGTAGGCTGGCGGCTCGTTGTTGATTAGACGAAGAAGATAACCGTTGATGCGAGCAAGGATGCGCTCACGAATTAAACGCACCTCATTCAAATAGGCTACGGACAATTCAGCGTATGGAGTTGCAGGAGGTGCAGGCTTCGGCACAAGCACGCCGTCGATTATGCTGTCGCCAGGCCCGCCACCGTATAAATCAGCATCTACAAGGCTAGTAAACACGTCTAGAGATTCGACCTCAATTGTGTTGGCGATCAAATCACCATCCATCATATGTGCGCGCATTGATTCACCTTAAAGTTTCGTAACGCGGCATTCACCGCGACCACCGACAGCGCCAGCGCCAGAGTTAGCGCCGTTCGTGGATGCGCCGCCACCACCAGCACCGCCACCAGGCGCACTGCCAGCAGCACCAGCACCTGGAGTTGTCGCGTGAGCGCCGCCGCCACCACCACCGTCACCCGCTGCTGTGGTGCTGGCCGCGTTCGTGGTTCCGGCCACGCCAGTCGCGCCGCCAGCTCCGCCGCCGCCACGGCCACCAGAACCACCGGCCCTATATGCCCCATTCAGCCCCCCTGCGGCGCCGCTAGATACAGCATCGGCTGCTGTAATTCCTCCACCACTGCCACCGCCACCTCCACCATGCAATGACTGACCACCACCACTATTCGCTGGAACGCCAGTATTGGTGGAACCTGAACCAGCACCACCGCCATATTCAGCGCAGCCAGAATCGCCGCCTGCGACCGATCCAGCGCCACCACCGCCGATATTATTCTTCGTGCTAGATGATCCGACGCCTAGTATGTTATTAGTCTCTTCTGCTGCTGGCGACCCACCGTTTTTCCCTAATGTGTTACCGGTTTCCCCGGCCCCCGCCGATCCTCCACCACTACCACCGCATGCATTTGCGGCACCACCGCCAGCAGCACCCCCACCTCCACCATATGCACTTACGAACGGGCCGAATGTGGTTGTCCCACCGATCCCTCCAGGATTTCCGTCAGTGTCATTGACTGCGACCGCAGCACCAGCAGTACCACCAGCACCGATGGTCACTGTGATGCTGTCGCCTTTCGTAAGATAAACTAGCTTCTGTATCGGCCTAGCACCTCCCCCACCGCCTGCTCCGCCATTGCGAACAGACCCAGCAGCTCCGCGCCGCCCTGATCCAGAACCACCGCCTCCGCCAGTGGCATCGATCAGATACCATCCGGTTTCAGGAGCAACGAATGTGCCGCTTGTTGTGAAGGTCAGAACACCGCCTTTGAGCAGCATTGACTTGATCGTGGAGCCTTCGACATACCAGCGGATCACCTCACCATTCGACATCACGCGAGTAGCAAGGCCGTCGATGGTTTCTGCCGCATCAGGGTTGAGCGTCACTGCGCCCGTACCGGCGCTCCAAATGAAGCCAGACGCTTGATCCGTCAGCGTGGCCGCTGCGGCGAAGGCGAGGGTGAATGATGCGCTGCCTGTGATCTTCACCAATACGCCAGAATCTGCCACCCCTACCGTGTCCGTGCTCGTGATTGCTCGCTCATCAAGCGTAGCTACAATAGCAGGAGACGCACTAACCCATGCTGAACCGTTGCCAGTCAATACATTGCCGGAAGTTGGTGCGGCTGTGGAGTATGCAACTGTGCCAAGCGTGCCGCCTGCGCCTACAGCCAGCGTCGAGCCATCTGTCGCGGTGACGGCCAGGGTATTCGACCATGTAAGCGTCTTGCCATTTGCAACCGTTACAGTTGCGCCTGTTGCTGGCGTCGTAAACGTGTATTTATTGATGGTTGTTGCAGTCGCAGCTCCAAGGACGGGTGCGGAACTAGCCTCAAGGGCGGTGCCAGCGGAATTAACCGCGACAACTTTGCTACCGTTGCCAGTTAGGTCTGGCAATTTCCCGAAGCCAGACTCAACCGATTCGAACTCAGTTCGAGCTGCTGAAGATGAGCCAGCAGCACCCTGTGCCGGGTAGGTCGTGTGATTGTAATACTCAGAGCCGCTCATAGGTATTCACTTTCTGACTTGGCAATAAAAAACCCGCCGAAGCTGGTCATGGTTTGTTTTTTCATGTGCGACTCTCTTTCTGGCATATCTGGCCAAAAGAAATTTTTCTTCTTTAAGTTTTCTGCGGCAGGCAGGATTTGAAGATTCGCTTCGCAATGAAGTCCGCAAACGATCTTGCTGCGCAATGGAACGATGTGATCAACATAATGCCATTCGCCGAGCAGCATGTTTAAACATTGCGCGCTTTTGTAAAACTCAAGAATTGCCTTTTTGTTCGCCCATGCTGGCGTTGCCATTAATTCCTGCGCCCTTCGTTTAGAATTGATCGCAATGAATGTCGCCTTATTGTTTTGGTAATATCGTTTTTGATTTGCTTTTGCCAGGTCTGGGTTGCGTAGATTCCACATTGCAGAACTGGCTTTGGATTTTTCCGGGCTTGCTTGCCGCCACGCTAGAATTCGCAGGCTAATGTTTGAGGCATTTTTCTCTCTATCTCGCCTTTTTGCTGCGCGCACCAGATCGTGATTTTCGGCCACCCATATGCGCTTAACCTCTTTTACTCTTTCCGGATTATTCGTTCTCCATTCTTTATTCGCCGCACTGAGTCTTTCTTTATCCCGCAACCATCTGGCGGCATCTGTCTTCGCTTTACGCGCCTTGAACTCTGGAGTGCTTCTATAAAGTGCAGCCTTCTCTTTGCAGCAATCAATGCACCTAGCTTGATGTTTTTTAAACTGACTCGCACATTTCAACGATTTGCATGCTCGGCATTCTTTTTGCGTATTCACTGTCATCGCATAATCCTTCGCGGAGAAAAATGCACGATTTCACCGCACAGCGTGAACGGTTCGAACTCGTCACTTGATCCGCTAAACATCAGCGCGATATTCTCAGCAGTCCCGGTAATGTCGGATTCGTTCGGTGCCAATGTTCGCCCGTCCCAAAAGAACTGATCCCATGTAAAACTGTCCCAGTTTGTACCAGACAGTTCGGACACGTTCGTGACGTTGCTTGGAGTATCAAACTCGGTAGAGCCATAGCTCAGTGTGTAACCGAATGAGAACTCGGCGTAGTGCGATCCAGTGACTTCTGTTACGCCCTTCCGGAATTGTTTCAATTGACGCGGCGATCCGAAATGGTTGTAAGCAAGTTCGGCAGACCAGGTTATCGTATCTCCATCAAAACTTGTTCCGATATCCATCTGATACACGTATCCATCGCTCGACCCGAAATATATTTCCTCTTTTCCGCTCGCGCCCTCTAGCGATGAAATACAAGTAACGGCGTCCGGCATGTCCATCGACGTAAGCCCTTGAATCTTCGAGCCTTTGAACGTCATATAGATGGCCGCACCGCCTGAGAAGAACAGGCGATACTGGTTCTTCTTACGGCATATGCATGAGGCAGCGACCGTGTCAGTCAAAGTATCGATTAGCGGTGTGATGCGCTCAGATGCAACGCTGTCTTGAAAATTGCCGAACTTCTGCGTTGCGTACAAAAGCTTGATGCCCTGCGTATCGAGCGACACACCTTGCGTAATGAACTGGTTTGTATATGGCCGCGCGCCAGCCTCTTCGCTGAATGGCACAAGGTTCCAGTCGTCTGAATCATTGCCGTATAAGACTAATGTACGATTGCGCGTCTTAATGCACATTGCCCCAGTTGATTCACCACCAGCCAAAACAATATACCCAGTAATCGTATCGCCGCATGCCAACTCTCCAGCGCCAAACAGCGGAGCGAAAACATATGGAGTGCCAACGCCGGAATGCTGTGCCGATCCGTCGAACGAAAAGAATAATTGATTCTTATGGACTTTGACGAACTTAGGAGTATCAGTTGTCATGCCGGTATTAATTTTGACAAATGTCGAACCGTCAAACTCGAAGCCCTTATTAACGCCATCGGCGCCATACATTTTTGTCGTGCCACTCGCCCCACCAAAATTCCAGTTGTCGAACTCGTAGCGCCCGCTTGGTGATAGCGTGATTGCTGCCGAATTTCCTGCAATGGTGGACACATTAGAGTTCGCGCCTACGTTCAAATTCTCCGACTGGAACGTTCCGGTTTGACTTGCGAAGAACAATCGCCCTGCGGCATCGCCTCCAGCATACGAACCACTGGAGAGAATTACCTTCGTCAATACGGCGGTGGCGCCTGACGTTGCGCCAGTGATTGTGTCTCCAACGGCCATCGTATAAGTGCCGCCAGAGGTGAAAGAAATTTCACGGCCAAGCGCAACCTCGTTCCACCCAGACGCGGAGTCGACATGCATCACCGCCGCCGTGCCGCCAGCGTTGTTACGGAAAGCGTACACATGATCGTTGTACTGGTGAATGCCAAGAATAGAGCCAGAACCAGGAACCACGGCAATCAGCGCCCGATAAACATCTGCTGCCAGATTGAGGTACGTGGCATTCAGTGCAGATGTAGATGCCGATCCGGTTGACTGCGCACCTACGCACGTTCCGACCACCACTCCGGACACCTTGATATTTCCGGTGGAGAATGTGCCGGTGATTAGCGTAAGTACAGCTTGCCCGGACGGCAGCGCGATCACAGTCCCATACGATGTGGTGGCATCGTCTTGTAGCACATCGCCGACCGCGACCACGCCCGTAATCGTACAAGTCAGGATCGCATAGGCCGCGTCAGATGGGCGAGACTTGCCGCTATAGCGCTCATACCCGCCGCAGCGTGCGTATCCACCATTGATGCCGATTTCTACGTTCGTCCCTGAGCGCAGGAAGCCAGGCCCCATTTCGAGCGGCGGAGTGACAAGATCAAGACCACCGCCGAACGGCCAGAACTTCGTCGCCACTGGTGGCATTTGCAAAGGATTAAGCTTCATGCAAGTGGCCTTCCACTGCGCCAGCGCGGCAACTGCGTGCGCTCCATGCGCTTCAACATCTGCATATAAAGGCGCTCACCATCCGCATAAACCTCACTCGCGCCGGTCGAACGCCCGTACTTCATCATGCCGAGGTAGACCGGCAGCATGTGGAACTCGACTGGATAGACAGGCGTATCGTCCGATGTGGACAGTGCATCAACTGACTTGTGATATTTGCCAGATACACGATACACGGCGCTTGGCTTTGGCCCAAGCAAGAGCGACATATCGTCGTCAATCGTGAAGTGGAGCGGGCGTCCACTCGTTTGTGTGCCTGTGTTGTACTTCTCGTACCACGTTTGATAGTCTATGTAGTGCAACTGCGTCTCGTCTGATACGCCAGTCGCTGACAGGTAAATCTTGAGCGATTCGTTCTTCCATGCGCGCAGATCGGTAACTGGTGTCACACAGTCGGAGGCGGCATAAGCACCATCATCAGCGACCGTGTTAATCGTGAACGAACCGACCATAAATAGCCAGTCGTCATGCTCCTGCTGCACGTCCTTGTCCGACCGCACAATCCAATCAACGATGCGCTTGTACTCGCCAACTTGCCCCGTGACAGCGGTCGGCCCGGTGCCGCTAGCAAGAACCTCTTGGCGCAGTTCGGCGCACAGTTGAAGAAACGTTGACATCGTTTAGCCTGGCTCAGCCAACACAGCACGCTCCCACGACTTACCGAGTGGATTGTCGTCGCGGATGATAGCGAAGTCGTATTTCAGGCCGGTGTGCGGGATGTGCAGGTATTCGCGGATACCCTCTGCATTGAGAACTTCCTTCTGCGAGTAAACCGTTTCCTTCATGCGCAGCATGCGATCCACGAAATATCGCGGAAGCGTCTTCGTTTCGCCGCGATGGAACAGTTGCAGCTTCCCGTTTATATTCAGTTCGAACACTTGGGCTGCGTTCTTGTCAGTCGTGGTCGCAACGCGGATCGTGACAGGCTCGGCCATGAATTGCAGCATCGCCGTTTTTTCATCGTCGAATGGCATTTCACTGGCGCGGACGATAACGGATGGCTCCAGTGATTCGCTCGCTGGCCCGGTACTCTTCATCAAGCGATCATTGCCTTGCCCTATTTCATGCTGGGACGCCTCGACAGCGCCGGAAATGATGACCGGGTTGTACTTGGCGTCGTTGTTGCGGGGTGTGCCTCGTGGCATATCTAGCTCCAGAAAAAGAAAAGCCAACAGAAGTTGGCTTGATTGAATTGCTGCTTATTACTACAGTACAGCGTGGCCGTAGGTGGTGATTACGTGAATGCGGGCGTGCTGTCGGAAATAACTGTGCCGTGGGCGAACCATTCCGTACCATTACTGTAGATTTCAATCGCGGTACCAGCGGCAGGGATGTTGACGGTCAAGGTCAGGTGTGATGTGCCATTGCCATAAACGGCGACTGGGGAGGCGACAGCGTTCGTGTCGATCCAAGCAATGCCACCGTTGTAGAACGACGGTGTCGTTGCGACGATAACCCAGTTCTGCGCTTCGGTAGCGACACCTCCCATGACGAACTTGTAGCTCAAGCCTGCTGCGATAGTCGGGAGGTTGAGTGTAATACTGTTCGCCTGCTCAAGAATAATGTGGAGCTTACCGCTATCAGCAGCTAGGATTGTGTAAGGAGTGGCGTCAGCTACAAATACAGGGGCTTGTACGACAGCACCATTTAGAGTCAGCGTGGAGCCGCTATTAAGCGTAATAGCACCGCCAGACTGCACAGTCAGCAGCCCACCAGTTGGCATCACGGTGTCAAGGCTTGCGTCAGAAGTCCACGCCTTGCTCGCCGCGAGCGTTCCGAGCGTTGCGATGTCGTTGTAGTTCAGCTCGACCGACGTGGCAGTCACCACGGCACCGTCATTGGCCGCACTAGTCAGCAGCACGTTCGCGGTTGATGCGCCAGGATCAGGGAAACTGATGACTGACGCTTGCCCCATGGCTGCGTTGGTGATCGTGACATTTGTGTCGCCATCATTGGCAACAGCCGAGATAATCAGCTTGCCTTTACTCGCCGTAGTAGGGAACACGTCAACCGTGCCAGCCGTGCCGGAAGCGCCAACATCAATATTGACGGCATCGAGGTTACGAAAATCGCCGATGTCCTTGTTGGAATCGACAACGGCTGCCTTGCTAGCCGCAACCGTGCCGTTTGTAATACCATCGATCTTCGCCAGATCGGATGCGGCGATGCCGTCTAGCGCTGCCAGCTCCGCCAGATCGATAGTACTTTCAACGCCAGCCGAATTAGTTACAACCAAACGTGCATCCTTGCGAAACAACAGCTTGCGCTCGATAATCGCGTTCGTTAGTTTTTTCCACAACATGATGAAACTCCTAATTAAAAACGGCCCGCGAAGGAGCCGTTTGATTTTTATGGGATGGGATTGCTGTTAAACGATGCGTGGACGCGCCGGAAGAACTGAAATGTTCTTCGCCACAGAACAAGTAATGCCAGTTGCGGTCCAGCTAGAAGTGCCAGGTGTGAAAGCCGATGCACTTGGTGCGGTGCGAACGAGGTTATAGGCGATTGGGCAGAAGTCGGCAGGCAGGTTCGGGAACTGTGGTGCGTTGAGGAATGCGCCAGCCGTCGTGGTGACTCCAACTTCCGTGGCCTCGATGGAGCCTTGGCACAGAGCGATTGCGCCGCCCAAGGTAATGCCCCATACAAGCACGGTCGCTTGGTTGTCTCCGAGTGCTACAAAAGCTGCGCCGGTTGCCGCATCCGTAGTAGGCGAAGCCGTGTTGCTTTGCGCGCCAAGGGTGGTAGCGAACACCCCATCAATCACGCATTCGGTAGTGACGGTCGTGGTGTAGGTGCTGGTCGATCCCAGCACAAAAGCGGCGCTCACCATATTCTGTGTGATGCCGCGCAGGTTTAGTGCATCCATGATTGTTTCCTTTATTTGGTTGTACCCGGCGCAAAGTGGCCGGGTACGTTCAGGGTTTAGTCGAGGTCAGTGACCCCTGCCTCGATCACGCCAATCCAGCCTGGATTCGCCACCAAGGCAGCCGACCAGAAAGACGCACCGACATAGCCGCGTTGGCCGAATGGGTCTTCCTTGGTTTTCGTACTGGCCTTTTGATGAGTCACGTCGAAGTTCAGGTTGAGCGCCACGTCGAACACGGAATCCTCTGCGCAGACGATCAGCGGATATACGTCGATATTCGACAGCGTGGTTGAGTACAGACCAGTCGATCCAACCGCTGCGCCAGCATCGGCATATGCAGTCAACTCCTTCGATGCAATGAAGCGGAAGAAACCGACAGAGCCAAACTCGTGCTCGTTGATAACGTTGCGATTCGCATACTTCGCGACCGGGACAAAATCCTCAAGGCGCGAGATATCGTGGATGCAGTCGGTGTGGCAGAACACGACGTAGCCAGCCGAGATTGCGGAAGTATCGTATGCTGGTCCTGGAGCTAGAATCTTCGTCTTCATCTTCGCGCCGTTAGCCATCAACGTGCGAGCCATGAGCGACAAAGAGTTGTAGCTAATGCCCTCGTCCACCGTGGCGCGCGATGTGCCGCCGACGTATTGCACGGTCGTCGCAGCTTTCATCACGCCATAGCGCACCATTTCACGAACGAGTGGCATGCGCTCGGCGGTCTGCACCATCTGGTCGCCGGGGATATCGTCCTCGTGGAACAGTTCGACTTTGTCGGTGTAGCTGTACAGGCATGCGTATTGCGCGATCTGCACGTTCACATCGCGATAGCTCAGCGCCTCGGCAGTTGGCGTTACGCCTTCTTGCACTTGGTGAGCAGCAGCCGTCACCGACCAGCGGTTCATGCCGGTGGATGTGGACGCAGAGCCGCCAGTTGGGATGCGCGAGCGATACGTGATGTTGTCGCCCTTGTTGCGCGGCATACGCTTCATAGAGCAGCCGAGCGACAGCACTTCGACTGGCTCGGCGATGCGCAGCATTTCGCCTTTTACTTCATTGATACGCCCAACAGGGCTGGTGTAGGTATTACCCATGATAGTCACCTAATGTTCATGGACGCTTCTTGCCCTTGTTGTAGCCAACCCAAGCGCCTTCTTCGTCCGGTAATGTGGATGGCCTAGCTTGTTGCTGCGTACCTGGTGTAACCACGGCAGCGGCTAAGCGGTCTTGTTTTTTCTGCTTTACGCGCAGCGATTCTTTGAACTCTGTGAGCCCCTTCGATACGACGGCGGGGTTCCAAGTCGTGTCTAACTTGACTTGGTACTCGGGCGTCTTTGTCGTTAGCCACGCCTTAAACTCAGGCGTACTACGTACCGTTTCGAAATCCGGGTGGTCATCGGCTAAAGCTTCGATGGCGTCTATTTCTCGTTGCTTGGCAATTTCGGCGGCAACGTCAACTACAGGTGCTTGCGCGACTGGTACTTGCTTTGCATTCAATGCTTTAAGCGCGGTTACAATCGGGCCTGCCAGTTCAGGGAAATCCAATGCCGCTTCTTCTGCGGCTTTCATTGCGGCGGTCAACTCATCGCTGACGGGCGCTAGTTCTGGTTCCGGTTCTGGCTTACTTGCTTGCAATTTCTGCAAAGTGCGGTTGATGTCACCGATTTCGCCGTGCAACTTTCGAACGGCTGATGGGTCGCTATCAGAGGCGAGCGTCGACACTTTTGCCTTGAGTTCAGCCAGTTCCTCGGCAAGCGATTTCTCTGCTGATACTGGCTCGTCTTCTACGATGTCCGGCACTTCTTCCGGCTCCGCCGATGGTTCATCTGGAACGTCAGCGGGGGGCGTATTGCCGCGCGCGTTGTACCCTGCCATCGCCGACGCCATTGCTGCTGCGTCGTCTTGGACTTCTACCTCAAGTGCTACTTCAGCGTTTCCGCTCATGCGTTACTCCAATAAAAAAACCGCCTCAAGGGCGGCCTAATACAACGAGGGGAGAAATTAAACTGCGCTCGTCACTTCTTTTGATCCGGCTCAGCCAGTTCAAAAAGTTCTTTAATTGCTGCGATCTTCCAGCACAACTGCGCACGTTCAGACTCAGGTGTTGCCGTACTCTCCAGCCGCGCTCGGTAGCTTGCGATCTTTGGCGTGTAGTGCTCAACGATTTTTGTCCATAGCGCTGATTGCACTTCATGTGGGGCCAACTTCATGCCAGCACCTTTACCTCATGCCAACATCCAATTGGATCGCTCATATCAACGACATGCTCGAATTCAACTTTTTCGCCAAATGAATATTCAACCGTTACTTTCGCGCGCCTGCACTCGGATTTGTCCAGCACATTAATGAATGAATCCAGCGCGTCGCTGACCTCTTGATTTGCGTATGTCATGCTTGATAGCTCTCACCAGGCGCGGCACGCCCAGCAGGCTCACTCGGCGGCTTCATGATTTCCTTCGTCATGTCATGCTGCTGCGAGCGCGCGGACAGATCGCGCTGCACTTGCAGTTTCATCGTGATGCCTGCCAGCGTTGCCTTGATGTTCTCGACCGTCTTTTGCTGCTCGACAGACAAGCCATCAGCGCCAAGCCTTCCGCTAATGTCAAGCTCCAGCTTCTTGAGTTCGCGATCAAGCGCATTCTCGGATTGCGTCAACTTGCGATCCAATTGCTTCTCTTCAAGATCGTCTTGCAGTAGCGCCTCTGTCTTCTTCATATCCGCTTCTGCGCGAATCTTGGCGGCAGTGATAACCGGTGCTTCAGGCGGCGTCGCTTCGGCCTGCTGTTTGAGTTCTTCTTCTGTGTAATCGAATGCAGATGGATCGAACCTGCGCGACTTGAGGTATTCGTCCATCGCCTTCGCCGGATTCTTTTTGAATGCTGGGTTCAGGCACAACTGCACGACGCTTACCAATTCTTGCGACTGAATGTCGCGCTCAACCAATGCGCTTGACCCACGAGCCACAACTTGAAAATCACCCTTCTCGTCGTCGTCCTCGCCGTACTCCATCAGAAAAGCGTAGTAGCGTCGAATATGCGGCTCAGTAATGCAGGAGTCGAACAGACGGGCCACACGGCGCAGCACTGAATTAGCATTGTTGTTCAGGATTTGCATCCCGCCGACCGTCTCAGGAGCCTTACCTTGCTGCCCCTGTAGCAGCATCGGCAAGCCCGTCACGTCCTCTGCCATCTTCATGCCGAATTGGATAATCGCCATCAGCTCAACTTGCAACATCGGGATCACAATCGACGTGATCGGCGAGGTGGCGCTATCGCCTGCGTCTTCGTCTTCATCCCACAACTTGAGAGGGACAATCTCCCAAATTCCATTTTCTGGCTTACAGCCACGACGCACGACAATTTGCGGGCCAGCGGCCAATCCTGCGTTGTCCATGAGATTGCGCGTGCCAGCAACCACGATGCGCTGCGGAGTGCGCATCTGGCGCGCCACGCCCATACCCCACGGCATACCAGGGCGTCGCTTCCACGGGATCACGTCGTAAGGGAAGTCTCCCGAATCGAGCGGGTTGAGCGCGGCGCGAATAACGCGGTCATTCACCATCGCGAGCATTGCCGGGTACGACTTTGTCATGTCGTCACATTTGCAACCGGCAGCCACCAATTCCTCGGCCTTGATCGTGCCGTGGAAGTACCAAATCTCGAACAGGTCTTTGTTCGTCAGCGCCGTGTTCATCAGATTGCGAACATCCGCCTCCTGCTGGCGCGAAGGGCCTTCAAGCAGACAGATACGAATCTGGCTTTCGATATATCCAGGCACACCAATAAACTCTTCCAACTTCTTCGCGGTAAAATAGTCACGCTCGAAAATATGGTCGCCGTTGTGGATCGACTCGCCGCACGACGCTGCTGGAAACAGGTTCCACGGATCGACACGGAATGATCCTGGCTGGTTTTCCTCAGTCAGAATCAATTCATGCACGCCATGCTTGTTCTTACGCCACTGCCGCGATTTTCGCTTAATCGGCACCGGCCCCTTGATGACGCCAGAGCCAAGCTTGGCAGAGTCGTCAATCGCCTTGCGAAGTTCGGCGTGGTACTGGCACTGCGTCAACCAGTCATCAATACGTGTCTGCGCCTTACCTGCCTTACGCGCTGCTTCGGCCTTCATCTTGTCGAAGCGGGACTTTGCATCTGCCAAGCCCATCACAGCGCCATCTGGCATTTGAACTTGGGGACTGGCTGGCTGCACTGGCATCGGTGCGCCAGGCACGCCGGCCATGCCAATAGTTACCGAATCCTGCATGCCAGACTGATTCATCGGCGCTGCGGCTGGCTGCGGCTGGCTAGCTGCTAGCTGTTTCTCCAGCCCTTCAAGCATGTCAGGTATCGGCGTTTCTTCGATGACAAAGTTGCGATCATCGGTCGGCAACAGCATGTCGCCAACGCGAGCGGCCGCAGCATCAACATACGGCTGCGTGATGTTTGGGAAGACTGTAGACCCAGCAGGCTTAGCATCGGTCTCGGTTTGACTGCGGTTCTCTGTCGGTTTTGACGCCGAGTTCACAAACTCGCTGCGGTTCCAATCGTCATAACCTTGATAGAACTCCTCATCGCCGATCCATTCCGCTTCAATGCCAGAGGTTGACTTAGCGGCTACAGCATCACGACGCTTGCTTGCCAAGCTCATGCCAAGCGCATTCAGAATCGCCAGGCGCAACTTCTCCGAAGCCTCGTTATGTTCGGCGTCGAGTTCCTGCTGATCGTGCATCGTTATTGTCCAGCGCCCGCGACAGCATTCATTGCTGAAATTTGTTCTTGTAGCGCAGTCAATTCAGCAATTGCAGTATCGCGTTCAGCGCGCAAGGTGTCGCACAGCGCAAGCGCGTCAATATGCAATTGCGCGAGGATTTCATTCAATGGGAATCCATTTCCTATGCCGATAGCTACCGGCTTTACCGGCTCTACTTGATCGGCAATCATCGCGCCGTCCTTAAATGTATTGGTGCGAAAACCGACATGAGCACCAGTAATAATACCGTCGTTCCACCTTACGAGAAATTCGTATGGACTTGTACTTTCGCTATAAACAGGTGCTGGCATATTTGTCCTTTAAATTACAGTTGTGGCCGCGTTATCGCAGCGTTTCCAGTTTGTGCCATTTGTGAATGCCATACATGGGGCAACTGCTGCGTCACTGACATAAATAATTCCGCCAGCCGTCGCCGCTGATGGCAGCGTGCCTACTGTAAAACTCGGCATGTTGAATCGGGTAGACGCTGATACCAATCCGGTAACAGCCACCCCTGTTGATGTGATTGATGCCACTGTTGCTGCATTACTACCAAGATTCAGTGCTGCGCTTGCATTGTTAAAGATTTCAACGATACTTGCCTTCGTCGCGTGATTTCCACCACACACATCAATCGTGAATGCGGTTGCCGACAAATTATTCCCAAATGACGCCCGGCTAACGGCCGCATTGCCGATATGCGTATTACGTCCTGTCACAGTCACCAACGTGGTATTGGCCGTGTTGTCGATGTCAACAGTTCCGTTCACATTCGCGCCAAGATTCCCCTGGAGCAATCCGCTAAAAGTTTGCGTTCCGGCAAACGTATTTGCCGCATCCGTCCGCGCAATAGTTGCTGACGTAGTTGGGAACGTATATGTCTGTGCAGCCGTTCCGGTGTACGTGCTACTCCCTGTGGTCAACGTGTTGCCGTTGTACGTTGACGTTGTTATCGTCGCGCCACTGATCGTGCCGCCCGTGGTCCTTGCGCGTCTGCTGCGCTTACCGCCGACCGGAATCATTAGTACACCATGCAAAGAACAACCGTGAATATTTCAGCGCTGACAGGTATATACGCATTGCGCGCTACCAGCACCCCGTAGATATCATTCGATAGCAATCCTTTAATCGGGATGCCAAGGCTCAATTGCACATTGACCGCATTGCCACCAGCGCCAGACGTTGACAAGCCTACCTTGCCATCCGCGACAGCGAAATCGATCACACCAACCAATCGCGCAAGCTCAGAATCGGTAAAGGTGACGGCTACGTTATCCGCTTGCACGGCCGGGGCCGTATCGAACAGCCACAGCTCAGCATCGACTAGCAATGCCTGATTCGCCGAGTCGATCAGAATCGCTTGCTGAATGCAGCCATAGAATCCCTTTAGCGCGCCAGCGAACGTCATTACCGCAGTCGAATTTGAGATTGCGTCTCCAGCCGTGTACGTGGTCGTATTCGATGGACGCGTGAAGCTAGCGCTAATCGAACCTGTTACTCCAATTACGCGATCAACCATGTGTTACCCCTAAAATGCAAAAAACCGCCACGATGGCGGTTCGGTGTGTTGGTGATGGCGGCAGGATTTGCACCTACTCCCGTTCATTGTCTGTTGGCTGAACGAAGCCCAATGGTTGCGACCCATACGCTGCGTCTACTATTTTCGCCACGCCATCATGTTAATAGCCCATCGCCGGGTCTTTTGTTCTTCGTGCTGCGCCGTGCTTGCGTGGCTTGTCTTTCCTCTCATTGCACGGGTATGCAAACGTCAGCATCAACGCGTCAGCCTTGTTTGGCGACTTGATCCCGCGCTTCTTCGCATCATCCTTGCTCTCGATGAGCATCAGCCCGCCACGGAACAGGTAACGCAGCGCACATAGTTCTGCCTTCAACCCAGTTTCCTTCGGCAAGCTGCACGGCTGCATTTCCAACCATTCCCGGCCAGCCTCCCACATCACCGCGCGCAAGTTGTAATTCTTGCCGTCGTCAACGCGCAATGAGCTGTTCACGTCCTGCACGATGGATGGCTCAGTCACCTTGCCTTCGCGGTTGATCTTGTCCGGGAACAGCATGCGCAGCCGATCAGCCACGCCAGCACCGATGCCAATCGTATCGACAGCGATCTGTCCAACCTCGCCAGCCTTGAACGACTTGACCTTCGCTTCAACGCGGGACGCAAGACTCATCGTGTCAAGCCCGCTGTATTCGTCAATCGACATAACCACGCGTCCACGCCGCACAAGAATCGCACTCTTGTCGTCGCCGAAACGCGCAGGATCAACGCCAATCTTGATAGGCCCGTTCGCCTCGACATCAGCGGGGCCTTTGTTCATCGCCGCGTCAACCAAGTGCCCAGGCATGAAACTGTCAGTGACCGACGCTTCATAGTTGATGTCAATCTCTTGAGCGACGATCACGGAATCGAGCGTTGCCACTTGCTTGTCATACCAAGCCTGATCCTTGCGCGGGTCTTGCTTCCAATGGAACGAGAAGACTGAAATTTTTCCAGCGTGCCGCTTCGTGTGAAACGGATTGCCAGGCCCGTTCGGCGTCGATATGTCAATCTTGCAGTTCGATGTCTGGCTCAATGCCGCGTCCACCGCTGCCGCGTGTTCGTAGTAAGCGCTCTCATCCTTAAAGTAGATCGAAGTTCTATTGCCGCGCCCTATGTTGTCGCCAGCCTCGCCAACGATGGCAGCGCCATTCTCTGGATTCAGCACGCGCATATGCGGCGCATGTTTCGATTCCAAGTAGCCAACCGGCCTAAACTCGGTCGGCATCAACATGATGAACTGCCTGATCTTCCAGAACAGCGACTTAGGATCGCCAATCTTATCGACGTACTCCTCTTTGCGCGATCCGAAGCCAACCACGGTGCCAGGATGGAAGAGCCACATCCATACGGCTATAGAAACGCACAGCCACGAGACGCCCATGTCGCGCGACTTCTCGGCCAAGCCATCCTCGCGCCCGCGCCAGCGCGCCTCAACCCAGTCGATAAATTCTTCTTGTCGAGGAAACAGCACGAACGGCACAACAGCAGGCAATCCACGCTCAACGTTGCGAGGATCGAATGTCATGCCCCAATCGGTTATGAAGTCAACCGGGTTGTCCTTGTAGTGCGCCTTGACGCCATCCACCAAATCAGGATGATCGCGCAGGTTTTGCAGGCGCTTAGCGCGCTCGGCGTAGATCGACTCGTAGTCAGGATTGAGCCAGTCGAAATCGGCACATAGACTTTCCACAACTGGTTGCATAGTGCTACTTGCCGTCGATCATGCGCCTGTAAGCTTCCTCGGCTGTCACGCTCGACTTATCAGCAATTGGGCCGTCATCAGGCACGCCGGTTTCGTCTTTGATATTGAATGCCTGGCGCTCAAGGCCAATCCATGTCTTTGTAGCAGCTGCCAAGTTGACAGCGATGCTCGCGTGCGAACTGAGTGAAACTGCCTTCATAAGTCGAGAATAGCGCTCAGGGCTCTTGTCGCCAGTCGTTTCAAGCGCGATGTCTTCTTCGAACTGATCGCGCTTACCAGCGACATCAATCAACTGTTTTGTGAGCAGCTCGACCAACTCATTACCCTGCCGAATGCGTCCACGATGGCCGCGCACTACCTGCACAACAGTGGCAGCGGCAACCTCTACAATCTCACGTTCGGTTTGCGGGTCAGCCGTGCGAACCTCGCTGCGAACCAATTCACTGCGAACCTTCTCAGCCACCTTCTGTGAAAGGTCGCGCTCCCAACCGCTAGCCTTAGCTTTCTTGCGGATGGCAGTGTCTGAAACCTCGTGCAGCTTTGCCACTTCGCGGATAGACAGCACGCCTGCGCGGTAGTCGCGCTCTATGCTTTCCCAATCAGTCGCGGCCATTATTGCTGTTTACCCTTCGCCCGGCGCTTCGCATCCACCAGCGCGTTATGCCGTTCGATATCCTGGCGACGCTTTGCCTCAGCAAGCACCTCGACCGTCATTTTGGCGAGGTTGCGTTCGATCTGCCGGCACAGTTGCGCGGCCACGACTGGATCGATGTTCTCGTGCTGAAGCTTATTCATCGCCAAACACCTTGGCTGGCCCCATAGAGGTAGCTGGTGCGCCGCCCTTGTTGTAGCCCTTCATAGCGGCATCCTCTGGCGACATGGCGCCCATCATCTGGCCATTGTTGGCGTGAATGTCCTTAGCCATCTGCAATGCCTCATCAATAGACTGAACTGGTGCGTAGCTGCCGCCATCGCCCACGTCAGCGGAAGCTTCCGACTCAACACCGACGGAAAGCGCGCCTTGGCTGTCAACCACGATGCAAATCTTGTATCCGGCTTGCTCGTCTTCAGCGCCTGGCATCGTAGTTTCGTCCATTTTGCACCTTCAAATAAAAAGCCGCCACCCTTGCGAGGCAGCGGCGAAATGTGCAGCGAAGCCACACAAGGAGAGAAAACTGGTGCCAAGCGGCTGCACTCGAAACAGCGCGAACGGTGAAGGCTCTTAACCGACGAGACCGAACGCCAACCCTGGCGCAAGGCGTAACTGTGGAGCATCAAGCGAGAATCGAACTCGCGTCTTGTGCTTGGAAAGCACTAGCTCTTCCATTGAGCTACTGATGCAGTATTGGCGGAAGATGAAGGAATCGAACAATAAGCCGTTCTGGCTTCCACGGATTTCAAATCCGATTCGCACCCTGTGCGGCATCTTCCTTGCTAGACCACATTTCGCCGACTCTCTAGCGCGGTCGCGAATGCACATCATCTAGTGAGAAGTTAGATGACGGCGCAAAATGTATTTGAAACCTTTATCCTCTTTTATTCAAAAAAGGATAATTAAGATATAAGCAACGACACTCACTACTGACGCAAGAACCGTTATCGCTCTTACTGCCCAGAATGACGTTGCTTGTAGCGCCTCTTGCGAGGATGCCGGTTACATTATCCGGCGCTAGAACCACAGAGCGGCTAGCTGGCGCTTACAGCAACCGGCGATCAACCCGGATGGCCTCTGTGCTAGCAGGTCTTCAAGCCCGATGCTTTCGCAGAGCGGGAAACTCTTAAGCGCCGTGACTGGCGATTGTCTTGCCGCTCTCTGACATCACGTAGGCGTTGCCCCACAAGTGGTGCGTTTCATTTCCGCCATCAGGGCCGTTGACCAACAGTGAAAAACGAGGTTGGCGCAATCCAGTAGGAGGCAATCCAGATTCTAGTTGAATCGGCCCAATGTCCACGAATTGCATTGTCTCATCATTCTGAATTGGAATGATTGAGTAATGTTTGTTCGGATCGGTATCTGGCAACAGTTCGTCGGACATGATTTTTACGTAAAGCATGGTCTACTCCTAGTAATTGCCCTCTCGGGCGGTTGTGAAACTTGTTCTTTACTCGCCACGCTCGCGTACTGGCCGCAGCGGGCCAGCCATCGCGCCGACAACAGACAAATTTGATTCTGCTAGCTGCGCCGCGAAATCGCCTCTTGTGCGCGCCATATATCGCTCAACGTCGCCGCGCCTCTTCTCTCGCTCAATCTCAAGCGCCAGATCGCCCATCTGTTCAATTGTCATTATTCGTTCCTGTCCCGCTCGCGCTTCTTGTTGGATGGCAGCAAATCCCAACCTAGCTCGCGGCGGATATCTTCCATGCTCGGCGGCTCCTGCTCAACCTGGCGACGATTTACCCAATCCCGAACCTGCTGCTTGTCCGGTTTGGTGGTCTTGGGTGGCATGTCGGCCTCGCTAAGTAGCGCTGAAACAAAAATGGCCGGTTCCGCAATAGCGAGACAAGCCAGAAAAACTAGACACTCACATACTTTTAGAGCGCAGGAAGTCATAAATGGCCTTTTACTGCGCGAATCCCTGCTATCGGTGCCGCTCTATTCAGCGATCATTACGTAACGCAGAAAGTATGTGATTGAAACTATACGCTACTAATTACGTCAATGCAAATGTTCACGCAGTCTTGCGTAGCTTTTCAATTGCTCGTTGAGCATGCTCTGACGATAATTCCTCAAGCTCGCTTACCATGTCTCTTACTCGATCACCTACATAGCCTGGAGCTACTTCTTTGCGACCTGTTCCGTTGCACGCTGAACAAATGCGACGATCTTCTGTTTGTGCCGCACCGTTGCACGATTGGCAACGGCTATCTAACCAGTGCGCTAGCGACTCATCGGCAACTCTCTTATAAAGCCCATGCGCTGCCGCCACATCCCATTCCGCCTTTATCTTTACCCACTGCCTCGCCTTTCCTTTTTCAGTAACAACAGAAAGCCAAATTCGAAGCAGTGACGCTAAATTTCCGCTCCCTGCTTCGAATTCTTTAGTCGGCAACCCGTTGGCGTATTTGACCCTGGCGAGTAATGACCCAAGACTTCCGCGAGAACATGCGCGATCAGCGTGCGCAGATGCTGCAAGAGCCTCGACAGCAAAATGATGCTCATCATCTTGAAGACTATTTGCATGAAGCGATTTAGCGTAGCGTTCTGCGAAAATCATAGATTCCTCACGAAAAGAGGTTTCCATTTTACCTTATTTCTTAAAATAATGTCGCACATAAAACATCATTTTCCTGTAGTTGAAAACTATGATCCGATTGGCGTGCTACCATCTACCGGAAAATGCGCGAACCGTTGAGGAGTGATCATGGACAACACAACATACACATTTAAAGGTGTTGGCGAAAAGTACGAATCGAAGGATTCCTCGCCAGTGGGGGGGGGAGTGTGCATACCAAAATAAAAGTTAGGCGCATGCAGGCGGTCCTTGAGACGCCAAGCGCTCAGATGCCAAGCGGACTGACGAAAGATGAGATGCGGTCCGTCATAATTAAGCACGCCAAAGAATTATAACGGCGACGTCAATATTCCAGATTTTTGACTTAAAAGACAATAAAACGCTTTGTTTTCAAAGACTTGGAAGTGACGTCATGTTAGGTTGAATTTGGGATTAGTTCAACCTTATCCACTACTTTCGACGCCTTTCCCTCTTCCGCGCTATACCTTCCTTCTCCTTTGAATAGTGCGCGGTCGCCTCCGGGTTTTGGTAGCTATTATTCGGCGCGGCGTAGCTTGGTGGCTTGCCGATGCGGATGCGCTTGAGTTCCGCCAGCTCATGGCGAGTCAGTGGCGGATCGTCTTCAATCATGCCCGCTTCAATTCGATGTACTTGAGTCGGATTGCTTTGGCGTCCTCCAATGCGTTGTGCGGTATTGCTGACAACGCATCAAGATCGCGGCGAACTTCCATTGTCAGCGGCGGCGTGCTAATCCTTCGTCCTGGCTCAATAATAAGTGAGCGGCAAAAGTGTTCAATGTCTTCCGGCCAGTCTGCTATTACGTGAATTGAATCGTAGTCGTATAGCCAGTCACAGAGACGGGCTTGCAAGTGCTGCATTGACACAGAATCAATACCGATGATTGGCATCACGTGCTCAGCCACCCATGCGCCAGGATTTACACAGCCAACCGATTGATAGAACTCGCGTCCGTTTTCGTCAACGAGCGCCATTGAAATCAATTCGCCTCGGAACTCGTTAAACTCGCAGTCAATGAAGATTTTCATAGTTTTCCTTTATTTCATCGTTGGAGTTGATTCATCGTCGCATTCATCCGGCGGCGATAGCAGTAGCGCATTTATTATCTTCCAGTTCGCGTCCACGATTCCCGCATTCTGCTCAACAATATCCAGAAGCAGGCGCAGTTCCTCTTGGCTTAATTGGCGATTCATTGATCACTCCATCCTCTACTACCGCCATCCGACGAACTAGACGGGCTATCAGAACTTGCAAACGGTGAGGCACTTGAAAGCCGCGCCAAGTCATCGGACTTATATCCATTGCCGATGGCGAACTGGTCGCGTTTTGCGTCGACTATGCCGCCAGGACCGGTCGGCGCTGTTGATTTGAAAGCAGGCTTCTTTCTTGACTTGAACTCTTCACGCGTCTTTTCCCATACCTCTTCACGTTTTGCTGCTGCAATTTCCTCCATTTCATTTTCTAGATATTTTCTCTCTTCGTACCTTCCAATTAAAATAGAAATTAATACAATAATTGCTGATGCGGATGCGATTCCAGATGCGAATATTAATAACTCTTCCATTTTTATTCTCCTTGAATTAGACAGCCTCGTAAGTTTTAGCGAAAATATCCGACTTACATGGGTAAATCTCGCCACTCACACCAGTAATTAACATATCGTCACGTGTCATTTTCATCGTTCCCTCCAGTGTAGGTATCAGATAACAGTCATCGTTTTCGTGAGTAATCGGGTGTCCGTTGTATTTGAACGACCACGGCATTCCACCAACGATATTGGCACCATGGGCGATGCCGTGATGCACTAGCTCGTTGAACGTTATTGCCTCTATAACTACAGGCTTCTTTCTATATTTCATTTCTCTTCTCCTTAAGCTTCTTTTACAGTTGGGCTAACTACCTGAAGGCAATTGAATTTCTCGCGCAATTGCTCTGGAACATCCTTCGCGATGTACGCTCGACATTCCTTCATTCCGTCGAATGTTCCAATCTTCCCAAACATCGGGAACGGGAAGTCGCCGAGTGCGACAATTAATAAGACGACAATCATGATGGTCTCCTGTTATTTTTCAATCTTGCGTACCAGAGGCACGTCGAACATCTTTCCAATCGCCTGAAAGAATCGAAAGAACAGGCTTGGCGCGAGATCGAAAGATGCTGCCAGCAGATTTGCGCCAGGCAAGAATGTGACTACGGTTCTACCAATTAGCGTTCCTACCGTGTCAGAGACGAAATAAGAGCCTTTGTCGCGAGCTTCACAGCATTCTCGGTAACGCTCAAATGTGCGCGCCATGTAGCCGAAAACACAGAACGCCATAGGCACCCAGTAAAGGCAAATGCCCATCAGTCCAGTAAAATCAAACCTCATCAGATAATCAATCATGCTAACTCCCTGTTATCGAGCCGATGCGCGCCCGTCCGCTTACCTCGTCAAACCTTGCTTACGTAATTTCTTCGTGTATTGTCGCTCGCAATCCTTGCAACGCTGGAAATTACCTGGCATGAACAGGCGATCCGCCCAATCAAACATTCTTCCGCAGATCGATAATGTCTTCCCGTGACTATTTGGCATTTCGTAGTAATGGCTCATATTTGCCGAGCCTCCACCTTTAAATGCCCACTGCGGAAAACCTGCGCCGTTAGTCGGGCCACCAGTTACGAACCCGACAACTACGCGGCCATGCGGGAATAGGAATGCCCCGCTCTCACCGACAACGGTTGGCGTCAATCTCTTAAAATCTCGTGACATTCTCAATCTCCTAATAATCTTTATCAATTCATTGCCGCGTAAACTTTTGCAACTTCTTTCATGGCCCCGCCGCGATGCATATCCTTCACCTTCTTGATTGCCCTTCCGAATTCAGCTTGCGTGCAAAGCGATACCTGAATCCGGTACATTTCGATCATTTCGCGTATAGCCGCCATTTCATCTGCACGCATAGTTGACGTGCCGCCTTTGAGCATTCGACGTGCAACCTTGTCGAGCGCATCCAAACCGGCATAGATCGCCGGTAACAGATTAGGCCCGATTTGAAGCCCAGCTAGCGCTTCAGCGAGATTTGCTCCACTGCACACCATGTTCCAGTCGTCGCGTGTCGCTATGCCCTGCTGCATTATCTTGAACGCGTCATAGACTGGGAGCGTTATTTCGGCTTGCGTAGCGTGGGGGAAAGTGAAAGAACCCGCTATCGCCCAGTCAACAGCATTTGTAAATATTTCCCGTGGGCTGTATTTTTTGTTGCGCTTTTTTGTTGTTTTCATATTAACTCTCGTTTAAACGGCTTTTGCGCCGTTATTTCTGATTGATGGTCACTTCGTACCAACTCACTACAGATTTCGCCTCCTAGGCCAGATACGTGACCTCCAATCGCCTTCCTTAGTTCTTTGTTGGCTGTCATTTGCTCCCGAATAGCGCAGCGACAAGCGGATCGGCCACAATCTTTCGCTTGCGCGCTCGATTTCTCGACAAATGCAGGTCGCGTTTATCCGGGTCAGCGTTACGACGCTTACGAGCCAATGCCCCCTTCTGCTGCGATGTCGTCGGCTTTGGCTTTGCGGCATCACGCCCAGGTCCGATTGCGTACACCGGCACCGGGTACTCGTTCCCGGCCTTGCGGTAGACCCATCGCGCAATGTGAATGCGACGTGCTGTATGCAAATAGCTGGCGTAATCTGTGGCCCGGCGCTTCGATATATGAACTGCCTCTGCTATATCGTGGATGTGCATAGTACCAACGGACAGCGCCTGTTCGATCATCGTAAAGCGGCGAATAGTGAGAGGGTGATGTGGACTCATGGCTGATTCGCCGACTCCTTAACAATAGCTCGCTCCAGATACCATTTTGCCTTCTGCATGTCCTGAAGTTTTGAGTTGTCATCCTTCAGCCCTGCGCGCCATAAATATTTGACAGTATTCCCAATTAGAAAGTCCATGTGCTCAGTGATCTGGATGCACTCAATCCCGACTCCACAAGCGCACTTTGCAGGATGCGATGTGTAGTGACTAGGATGGTTAATTTTGTTATGAATTTTTTCATCTTTCGTTATTTTTGTGTCTTCGTACATTTTTAGGCCTCTCAGGCGTTTTAAATTCATAGGACATCACTTCGTATAAGTTACCTGCCGATTGCGCCTCCTAGGCCTGCTAGGTGGCCTGCAATCGCCTTCCGTAGTTCCTTCAAGCGCTCCATTTCCACTTTCATGCGCGGTCGGAGTTCGTCGCGCTCCGTTTCGGTCAGCGATGCCGCGTAAGCTTCGCGGACATGGCGCGGCGATTGCGCAAGGTCGAGAAGTACGCAGCAACCGCGCTTGGCGTTAGTGCGACCAGAATTGCTTAGGCAGAGGTCGCAGGTCATAGCGCTGCTGCCAAACCACGGCGCTGCGGTCTTTCCTTCGGCTCCGGGCGATGGCGCGTTGTAGTGCAAAAGCGCGTGTACTGACCTTCATACTCAAGCAATACATCGCCAATAGCTCCCTGTCGATTCTTCGCGACGATTAGATCGGCAAAGCCACGTAGGTGTGTGTTTGGGTCATAGACTTCATCGCGGTACAGAAACGCGATTACGTCTGCGTCCTGTTCAATCGCCCCAGAGTCACGAAGATCAGACATCAGCGGGCGCTTGTTTGGGCGCGTCTCGATTGATCGGTTAAGTTGAGATAGCGCAATAACAGCGATGCCCAATTCCTTCGCCAGAGCTTTTAATCCTCGGCTGATTTCCTCGATTTGGGAATTTCGGTTATCTCCATTACCCGACATCAGTTGCAAATAATCGACCACCACTAAGTCTAGTCCTTGCTTCCGTTTAACTTGGCGAGCTTTGCTTCGCACGTCCAATATGGTTAATGCCGGTTGGTCGTCAATAAAAAAATTGAGCGAGCTAATCTTGATATTCGACGCTGTGTAGCTATTCCATTGCTCTTGACTCATTTTTCCGCAAATTACTGAATCAAGTGAAATGCAGCCAACAGATGCGATTGCGCGATCCATCAATTCATATTCCTGCATTTCCATGGAGCAAAATAAAGACGCGTACTCATCGCTAACGTTGACGGCGATGTTTTGCGCTAAAGCCGACTTTCCCATTGATGGCCGAGCGCCAATGATAATTAGGTTGCCGCGCTTCATGCCGCCATTGAGCATCCTGTCAAAATCCTTGAATCCGGTAGGAATGCCGACTTCGCCGCCTTCCTCGCGACGACACATCATTTCGGCGTATCCAACTAAAACCTCATTAGCCCTTTTTGGTTCGCGCATCATACGAGTCTCGGCGAGCGCTGCCAGCTTGGACTGGGCCACGTCAAGCACTTCGACTGCTGATTTAGCTCCTGGCTTAAACGCCAACTCGGACATTTCGGAAGTTGCTGCCAGTAGGCCACGGCGCAGCGCCCTATCGCGCACCACGTCTGCATGTCGCCCAATATTCGCTGCGCTCGGCGTGGACTGCGCCATATCGTTGAGGTAACGCATGCCTTCTACGAGTTTTGGCATGGCAACACTGACCGTAACAACGTCACACGGTTGCCCGGAGCCAATTTGCCGGATAATCTCGGTGAAAATGTCACGGTGATCTTGTCGGTAGAACTGAGCTGGCCGAAGGTCTCCCATGCGGTCTACAGCACCATTGTCACGTAGTAAACCACCGATTATTGCCTGCTCGGCCTCGATGGCGTGCGGCGGCGTTTGAATAACGAATTGGTCGTCTTGTTCTCTCATGTTCAGTCTCGGTTAGAGTATTTTTCTTCACGAATTTTTGTGAAGTTCGCGCTTTTCGTCATCCACTCTAAGTCGGCAAAGAACGGGGTTTTCCCGGTTTTCCCGACAAGGAAGTCGCAACCTGCAACAAATTCAAAAAACCGTCTCCAGTAGTCCAACGATTGCCTCGACTCATCCTCATTCCACCTCGCTCGTAACTGCGTAGCTCTAGCAGGCGTCCAATCCCGTATTCGTGGACACTGGGGTAAAACTTCGTGGTAGATGGCGATGATTTCTTGGTGCGGGCAATCCGGCTTGCCGGTTGGATTGCTGTCGTCCTCAGCATCGCTGGGGACATATTCTTTTCCTTCCTTCCTTCCCTTCCCTTCCCTTCCTTCCTTCCCTTCCGCTTTCACGCGTGTTGACGCGTCTTTCACGCGTGGAGGTATAACGCTATCAGACTCTCTATTGTTGATAACTTGATGCTCATTGAACGTCGGGATAGATGCATATTTCTTCCCTGAAATTTCATAAATTACAATTATTCCGGCGAGAACAAGCTCTTCTGCAAGTTCATCTATGTGAACTCCATCTTTTGGGAGGTAGCGGTACTTAAGTGTCTCTGTGTCCCACTTTAATAGACCATCTCTGTCAGCCTCACACCACAAAGAAATGTAGAAAAGTCGCGCAAGTGGAGAAAGCCTGAGAATATCGCTGCTAGTAAAAAATTCTGGTTTTATTGTTCGAATACGGGCCACTTTAATTACCTCTTATTTTCGTGATTTAAGTATGGTTTTTAAGTTAGCAATTCTTTCTTTGCAGAGAGCACGATTCCTCTCTGATTCCTCTTCTGTAATTTTTGGCTCTTTTATTTCTATAATTATTTTTTCTTTATTGATGCCAATACATTCATAAACTAATTTATCAATTTCACATCGATAAATTGAGTCTCCATATTTTCCAAAAAAATAGTCCAAAGAATCAGCTAAATCAGAAACGCTTACTCGAAAAAATTCACGCGATCCATTAACTCTATATTTTGCGAATTGCATATGCAAAGAAGACTCAACACTTTGTGGATTCTTTGTGCCGAAGTATGCTAGCAAAGTAAAAGGAGTTGGGCATCCTGATGCGCTGGCGAGTTCAGCCATGCGTAACCGTGGATGTTTTGTAGTGAAGCCAATTTTATACATTCCTGGCATAGATTCATTTCCAAGAAAATATACGAATCCCCATTCGCTAGCCATTCTTTCCTTTCGAAATAACGTATCGAATCACACGCTCAACCGTGCACACATTGACGCCAAGTTTTTTAGCTATAGCCTCGTTGCTTAGACTTTCGCGGATATGCTCGCGCAGGTCTTCGCGCTTCCAGACTGCGTGCATGACTTCTTCCACCTGCTCGTCGGTTAGCTTTGTTACGGGCGTCACGATTGCACCTCGCCCAGCGTCATCTGCCGCGTAGATATAGCTTCTTCCGCTTGGCGATACATGGTCGCAATCTGGCAGTCCAGCAGCCACGGCAGCGTGGCAGGCGTCGTAGCAAACCTTCGATACGCAGCTACCGAACAAGCATCCTTTGCACGCGCCGTCCGTCGCTTCCTTGGCCGTGAATCGCAGTTCTGCAAAGCGCACGGCGGGTTCTGGTATAAATTCAATCATTTTCTCAGGTCTCCTTTTATTTTAGATGGCGCTGATTGCTGAATCAGTTTGTGCCATTGTTTTTTAGTTCTTTTATTTTTTCGCGGTACTCAATCTTTTTTGATTCCAACCATTCACGCGTCCACTTAAAGATTGCGTGATCAGATTCCAATGCCTCGACACGGGTAATTCCGATTTTTTTGACCAGCCCACCGCGATAGTCGTAATGCCCGTATTCGTTGCAATCTTTCAGAGCCTTATGCACGTTGTCCTCGTTGTAACGAAGGTGATCGGATGAACCACGGCTGCGCCAGTGAGCCGCATCCCAAGAGCCACCCCTCAGCGCACCATCAGTCTTAGGCCATTTTCCGCAGCAAATACATGAATATTTTTCATCACGCAGGCGAATGAATGTATTGAAAATGACTTGAAGTTCAGCCTTAAGCTCAGGGATCGTTTTATAGGCGTCTAGCTTCTTCTTTGTTTCGGCTCGATCTGCGCGCTGCTCCTTGGCCTTCTGCTTCGCCAAGCGATCAACAGCAACAACCGTTCCGCATTCAGGCGAACACCAAGACACGAACGACTTCGGCGATGCGAAGGGCTGGCGGCAAGTCTTGACGGAGCACTTGCGCATCTTTGGGCCGCGTGGTGGCTTAGGCTCTGTCGACGGAGCCTTGCGCAGTACCTTCGATACCTCTCGCGCCTCGATTCGATCAGCGCGCTTGAAACCGTTGGATTTGAGCGGAGCGGAACGTTTCAATTCAACCCCCGATACTTGCCGACGATTTCACGGCACAGCATTGTCATGTGAACGTCAGATTCAATGCGCCTGCTATCGACCATCCCATTGCGCCAGCCGTGCCAATACGAACGGCTTTTGTCGCTTCCCGGCTCCGACTCGCCGCGAAGACAGTTACGATATCCGTCAACGATTTCATCAATGTCCAATAAGTCAAGATCGGCTTTGGTACTGACTGGCTGAAATTCGCTCACAGCGCCCTCCCTTCAACGCATGGCGCAGATGGAACGTAGTCTGGGCAATTTATTCCATCTTCAGGGCTAACAGAAGTCCTAAAGAATTTGACAGTCATCGATGCTGGCATGATTGGTTGATCCGGGAACGGAGCGCTGCAATGCGATGTGTATCCTCTTTTTACTCTTCCGGTTGGTGTGCGCTCGAACGCGGAATACCCGCATGTTTTACAGCTTTTGGCAGTCATATCGATTCCTTCTCAGTTCGAACTGTCATACGAACGCCGCAACGCAGCATCAGCAATGCGAAGGCATGGGCGACGGCGCGCTCGTTATGAAGTTTCAGCAGGATGTATTCGTGCAGAGTCATGCTCTAACCCTCCTTGTAAGTCGCTCGATAAGCGATTGATACACGCGCTCGTCGGCGGTTGATCCAGGAAGTGATTTCCTGCGAAGATGGTGAATAGTTTGACTGCTAATTGATCCATCTTGCCATTTAACGGCATATCCAACTCGCTTGAATTTATTAGGTTCTTCGCTGTGGTATGAGATATTTCGCAACTCAAGTCCTCCGATAATCTCGCATTCAACACCGTTGTACGAAGGTCTATTAACTAGGTTCTGACCGATGCAGATATCTCCTACTTTTAGAATACTCATTTCGGCCTCCTGTTATCGCAGCGAATGCACAAAGTGTTATCGCCTTTGTATTGCGCTATTGATCTGGTTTTCCTACACCCATGGCAACGCTTAGTCTGCGTGTGCAGTCCTGGGCTTGTATTTGAATCACTGTTCTTGTTGACAGTCTTACCTGCTCCGTTCATTGAGCACCTCTTGCAGGTCCGAAAAATGCTTCGACAAGCGGATCGCGATGCGCTACAAATTTATGAGTTCTTACAGCATAACTTTCATCGTCAGACATCAGATGCAGCCTACAGTTAGGGTCGCCCAAAACTTCCTTCTTTTTCCTATTGCTAGGTGACTTAGGATTTTGATTTGCAGTCATCGATAAAAGGAATGGCTCTCGCAAAGATTCGTCGTCAGTAAGTCTATATAAAGGCGTTACTGCCGCCATATTCTTATCGCCGACCATGCCAACACCTTCGATTATCCCTGCCTCTTGCAAGTCCCTCGTATACTTGCGAGCCCCTGATGGACCGAACTTTAGGAACTCAGCAACTTGCCGGGGACGCAAATCCTTACCTTTAAAAAACTCAATAAGATTGCGCATGTTCTCCGCTCGTTTGTCAGTTGAGCGAGTTATGCGAGTTTGGTTTCCGTCGATAGTCATGACAATCCCTTCGTAGCTTTGATTGCAGCATCAATCTTGTCTATTGTTTCTGATGTATCAATGTCAGGGCCGTAGTTTTTAAGCCAAGAAACTAACTCTGCCTTTGCAGATAAATTCGAATCTATTAGTTTTTCTATGCGTGCAATGTGTTCTTTGAAAAGAATGCCATCCATTTTTCTAGATGCAATTAGATTTGAATTCACTATAGCAAGTGACTTCTCAAGTTCGGCTATGCGCGCGTTCTTTGCCGTGTCGCCTTGCTCCCTAGCCTTCTCAGCCCACATGTCCGTGGCCTCGCACTGGTCGAGGTACATGGACTCAAGCTGCTCGTAGGTTGGATTGTCGTGAATCATGATTTACCCCTACGTGCTTTCCGATATGCGGATCGTGCCTTCTCAATCCGTTTTCCTACATCCTCTCCGTCTCCGTTTTGCCATTCCGCCCAAGACTTATTGCGACAACCTTTCGATAAAGATTCAAATGCCGAAATTAGTTCAATTGCAGATTCTAATAATGCGGATTGCTTGTCTTGCTGCGGGATGGGATAAATACGATGAGCACCGGCAATCGCATCAAGCGCCATCTTGGCAACATAGCCATCCTCGACGGTTGCCGTGTTCGACTCGTCTTCTTGGGTGCTCACCGGCTCGCCACAGCAGACAGTCATTGCGCCGTTGCTCGACATATTGCCGCAGCATTCGAGCGTGTTGGTAGATAGTGGAATATGAGAGGCTGCGATTCCGGTAGCGTGCCAGCGGTCGATAAAAGCGATTAAAGACCCAATACGCCGAGGTAGTGATGCATGCAACGCTCCACGCACATTTCCGACAAGCTTGCGAAACTCTGTACCATCCACAGTAGCCGCGTGCAAGTCGCTCGTGGCGCGGGTTGCTTCGGCTACTGCGATTGCCGCATGCAGTCTGTCAAAGCCACCGCCCATGACGCCGCCACGCAGATTGTCAATATGCGCAGAATTTTCTATGCAGCCAAGGAAGTATTTGACTGCCGCGAGTAGGTCGCCATGCTCAACTTTCGCGGTCATGCTGCACCTCGCAATTTAGCTACAGCGGCTTCAGATATCTCAATCGCCTTATCGTAGTATTCTCCTGAATCGTATTCAATAAACACTAGCACTGCTTTCAGCAAATCAGGAGCTACGGCGCGCAAATGTGCGTCTGCGACTTGTCTTTCATTTGCTTCTATAGCTAGTTTGCGATCTTTCCCTTTGAAACACGATCCGGCCATCACTTCTGAAACTGTTTCTTGTCCAGTACCGAAAGCATAACGATCTTCTTTGAAAACCACCTTCCCATCGGAATTTATAGTCTCAATATAGAAAGGAAACTTATCTAGCTGGCGAACCGTAAGCGGCCCAGGCGTGTGCTTCCAAACTTCTTTTTCTTCTGTGCTCATGTCATCTCCCAGTTTCTGTATATCACTTTGACTCAAACATGTCGCATGTAGAATTTTTCTTGACTGCGAAATTTCCTATTCCGCATCTTAAATTTGATTCTCTTGGATGTGTTTTCCCAGTATATGAAGAATATTCATTATGAATATCTGTGGAAAATTTAGAACAGTTTGCGCATGTTTTCGGGATTGCCTTTATTACATATCCTTGCGCTGTCTTTGCATCAGATTGCTTGCTCATTCGTTTCTCCTTTGTGTTTGCTCAACGACGTTGCGTTAAGTGGTCTGTAAAGTGTATTTGTGGGAAAGCTTTTTCGTGAATTCACAAAGATGCGAAACATGCATTGCTGCATGTGAGTTAATGTTGCTTATTGCGTGAAGTTTTCAACTCAGGCCAGTGCGCGGCCCAGTCGTCAGGATGCAGGTCTTTTCTAGTGACATTTCCTTTAGACTCACTCTCAATCAGCACGCATATAACAGTACCTAGAACTTGACCTGTGCTGATTGCCTTGCGTAAATATCCCTCCGTAGTTCCGCAAGCTAAGCAGAAGTTTAGCCTGGCGTCTTTTGTTAGAGAATTTAGGTATTTCAGTAATTTGTTCATGACTCTAAAGTTACTGCTCAGTAAATGATAAGTCAAGGACTCTTGGTAAATTTATTGTGTTGTGTCATTTTACTGACAGGTACAAATACTTCTTGAAGTTCATGTGTTTGAGTAGTAAAGTGAAACTCATCAGCAGCGTACACGGAGCAAATCATGATGCCGAATACAGATGCAAAAGTTGAGTTTGAAAATTGGTTCTCTGAGGTTGAAAGCAAGTACGGGATGAGAGTCAACGAAGCAGCCGCAGTTGATCTTTACGAGCGCCAGTGCGCACCGATGGACGCAGTAATCAAACTAATGGAGCTATCATGAATGCCAATCACCCCGACAAGCAGCTAGTCCGCGCATTCATGCAGAAGCGCGCTGCCGAACATAAGCCGCCTCCTAGCTTGGAGCAGATACGCCGGGAACTAGGATGGAATTTGAACCCAGCGAATAAGCAGATAGGAGGAAAGTCATGAAAACCACAGAAGAGCAATTCGACGACTTCGTAGCCAGGCGATCTGCTGTTCATGCAGCCGAGATTTACGCCAAGCTTGGATCGGGTGATCCAAAGGTAACGGCGGACATTGACGAGAGTATCGGCACTCTTTTGAACAACAGTTCTGCATGGGCAGACATGATAAAGAAGGCGGCGCTTGGCAGGAACCCGTTCTCTCTTGTTATGTGGGAGGCCATAAAGAGCACTGCTGAAATTCTTGCTATCAAAGATGCTGAGAAAGCAGAGCGTGATAGGGAGCAGTCTAGGCAAGATATGCTAGTTGATCTAGCGATTGATGGAATTGAACTTGCGAGGGCATCATGAAAGCAGAAATAGGAATAGTCGTCACCTATAACAAGGGCGGGAGCGGCGAACACAATTCTATCGAGGCAATCGGCAAGATCCGTTTTGGTTTGGCTGACTCGTTGCCAGAGGGGGCATTGCTATACTCGCAGGAATCTCACGATGTTCTTGTGGGGGCACTTAAAGTGGTGAAGAAAGACCTTGATTATTTTGCTGGCGCATATGACAGCACGAACATACGAGACTCTGCAAGATTCGTTGCCTCATCTCTTGCCATGGTAGGTGTCATATGAACGAAGACATGCAAAAGTTGGTTGAAGTAAAAGTCAACCTTGCTTCTAGAATAAGCTCAATGACGGCAATCATTGATGCCACGCAACGTTTAGAAAAAATGGCTGACGAAGCGCTCAAGCAATACGGAGAGGAAATGCTTGGTGGTGGAGACCCGATATTTCCGCAGTGGGCGCAGGACATTAGAACGGTGCTGGAGGCTTTGAAATGAAATACCTAATTGCATTGATGGCCGTATTGTCTATGAGCGCTCGCGCTGACGAAATGAGTGCTACTGACATCTACCGCCAAGCCGTTGTCACTGTTCTTTTAGTCGCTGATTACGGGCAAACACGCGATCAGTATGCAAAGCGCAACGAAGGATACAGCGAGATTAACCCGTTGATTCGTCGGCATTACAGCGATAGCGGAATTAGGAACTACTTCATCGTAGCGGCTACAGGAAGCGCTCTTGTCGCTAAAGCTTTGCCTGCTGAATGGCGTCCAGCTTTTCAATACACTGTCATAGCGCTTGAAGTCGCGGCCATTGTGAAGAACAAGCGGGTCGGGCTGAGCTTTCGATTCTAAGAATTCAAACAAGGAGAAAATGTAATGCGATACGAAAGTAAAGTAACCGAAAAAGGAAATATTGGGGTCTCTTATGTGTCAGCAGAAAAAGCACAGGAACAAGCCGATGAAATGGATAGTAATGGCTGCACGGGCTGCACGTACTGCAAGTACTGCAAGTACTGCACGGGCTGCAAGTACTGCACGGGCTGCACGGACTGCACG